>Ga0172381_10001573_pt1 | contig 26513 bp, 22 predicted proteins | sample Leawel6488metaG_FD_119754 | JGI IMG/M metagenome (GOLD analysis project Ga0172381, IMG submission 119754) | Leachate microbial communities from a municipal landfill in Southern Ontario, Canada - Leachate well 64-88 metaG | ecosystem: Engineered > Solid waste > Landfill > Unclassified | place... | reverse complement strand
TGCGCGCGCCACTTGTCAATGAGATTTACAACTTCCGTATATCTGCGCGAGATATCCTTTGATTCTTCAGCGCCCAGGAGCTTGGTAGCCATATTTGCGAACACATGCGGCGTTTCGGGCGGACATGGTCTAACTGGGTCCAAGATCATCGCAAATGTGTGCGCGAATGTGCGCGCGGTTTCGTATGCGCGCGCGTAATCGCGCGGACCAAGCGGCCCCATCTCAGATTGCGCAGCCCAATCGCGCGCAAGTTCGCACAGCGCGCAATGACCGCCACGCGCTGCGCTCACAAACATCTTATCGAATTTGAGTGCGCCCCATTTCTTCGCGAGCTCACATATCTCCGCGAATCCCTCGCGCGCACCACATGTGAGCATCTTATTGACCTTGAAATATGCCGTCCACGTTTCCGAAGGATTGTATTTTTGCGTCCATTCGCGCGCCAACTCGCAGATTTTAGTATGACCAGAACTCGCGGCCGCACAAAGCATAGACGTGAAACTGTATGGCGCGCGACTTGACTTGATCATCCAATCGCGCGCGAGCTCGCAGATTGAGATTTGCGAGTGCTTTGCGCCTTCAATGAACACATTGGAAAGCCAAACGCGCGCGTGCATTTCAACGGACCATTCAAGAAGTGTTTGGCATAGTTGCGCGTATCCATTTGCAGCAGCCGATGCTATGGCCGCATTCAAATTGCGCGCGCCTTTTTCGCGCGCGAGTGCGCATATTGTGGGATCATTGTGGGCCGCAGCAGTCATGAACATGAGCTCTTGACCGGCTGGATACCACTCAAGCAAGAGTTTGCAAATCTCAAATTGTTTGTTTGCGGCCGCGCATTCAATTGCGCCATCAAAGTGCGTTGCGCCGTGTTCGCGCGCGAGTTCGCAAAGATCTTTCTTTCCGGAGGTCGCACCGTAACAAAGGAGATCGTCTGGATCAATTGGTTTATCGTTGGTGGTCATTCTCAATATATGGAGTGCGAGCTTGTTTAATACGCGCTCGCGAACATATCGCGCAGGAATATATATACGCGCAATGGAATATCAACCCGCGGCTTTGACCCACACTGATATTTTTGAGAACTTTATTGATACGCAAAAAGCGCAAGGTCATACATCTGAAGGTGGACCACTTCCAGCGTATTTACTTACGCGGCAATTTGAGGAAACACCAGGAACGTATGATCCATACGCATATTATGATTACTCGCGCAGAACACTAGCCGATTGTCGCGCCGACGCGCCTTTATTTGAGTGCGAGACACCATGGGATACGCGCAAATGGAGTAAAACGCGCATGAACGTGCGAACGACAGGTACGCGCTCTGGTGCGGATCCTGCGGCGCACCCGGAGATATTCCTTGGATTTATGGATGAAGACACGCGCACTCCTGGCGATGATCACTTTCCTGCGTGGAGAATCGCGCAACAAATGGCAGCGCGCGCACATTACTTGAAACCAGTAGAACCTGAAGGTGCATCGCATTTGGGTGAGAATGTCGCTGATGGTGTAGAACCAGAAAACCAAGTATACAAAAAGCTGAATGTCGCGCGCGCACGTGTTAAGCGCAATTTGCGCATGTTTGGGCGCAGCATAGAGAACGATCAACCGCGCGCAGGACGCGATTGGCAGCCACTTCCGTGCGCGGTTAATGATCAAATCGCGGATGGTGGTGCGGGATCCGCAGAAAAGCCCGCGACGACAATGCGCCATCAAATGCGCGCGGAATACAACCCGGGTGATGAGAAACGCGGAAGACAAAGACCAGCGCGCGTTATGAAATCAAGTGATGCCGCATCGTTGCGCGCGGCGCGCGCGTGTGCAATGGCTCCCGGTGGTGGCGCATCCGAAGTAATCGAGCGCGAATCGGTAGCGCGCGCAGCCGCTCCTGCGAGGCGCGATGCAAGTGCGCGCGCAGACAAAACCGCGCGAACATTGCGCCACAGCGCGCGCGGACCTTCTGAGCATGTTGCAGAGGCAGAAAGCAGCGTACAAGCCGTGCGCAATGGTACAAGTGTATGGCATCTCGCGCGCAATATGGCGAATGTCGCGCGCAGAACATCTAGCGATATGGCTGCGGATGATACGCCAGGACCTGGCGTTATGGCGCCAATGCGCTGGCATCTTGATACTGGCGATCCACTTGCTTTACTTCATCGCGCGACTGGACACGAAGCTGCGCGTCAACAAGAAATACTGCACATTGCGACGGAAATCGCGCGCCGCACAACACTTAGTCCATGGTCCGCGCCTCATCTTGGAATTCGCGCGGATGGCTCGCTTGGTCGCGCGCTAGAGTGGGGAGGCGGACCGGAGCGCGCGATGATAGATGATCAAACGCCATCTTATTTGATCGTGGATGCGCTACTAATGAAGCGCGCGTGCGAGCGACCGCGCGAAACCGCGCTTATTAGGCGCAAGATGCTCACGGATGCGCGCAAACCGACGGGAACTGAAATTGAGCTCGCGAATCAAACGATGAATCTTCTCAATGGGTACAAGGGCGCGGTAATCGCGAATTCGCGCACGCATCGTGACATGGAAATGGCATCTGATGCACTTCTTGAGTACAATTTGCGCCAACAAAGTATTGGTGAATCTCCTGCGTCATGGCATCACGCGCAACGCGTGCACACAGAAACGCAGCTTACAGCTGAGCCAGTGCATTGTTTGCGCGGGCCAGCGCGCAGTGCGCCGCGTGAAGCACCGGTCGCGGCAAATATTGTGCGCGCGGCGATGCGAGCGACACGTTGCGACGCGCAACGCATGGATGGCGTGCGACATCCGCGTTGTGGCGACATGTCGGATCGTATTGCACCAGTAGGTGAGCGCGAACGTGGGATCGGATCAATGCGACTTGGGCGTGTTGGCCCGTCAAGGTGTGGACAAATGGAAATGGGTATGACACCAGCGCTCAACATCTAAAATCACGTTGCTTCAATATAAATGGTTGACATTCTACGGATGCAGGATTTTAAGCAAAACGCGGAAATAATCGCTGCCTTTTTTACTGATCGTTGTTATAACGCGATCTACGTCATCGCAAAAGATTACTTTACCAAGAATGCGTGTCGCTCGCTCACGGAAGTTTACACGAATATGCTCGCGGCACATTTGCGCGAGATTGCGGGCGCGCATACCGGCGCTGATGGCATTCTTCGCGAAACAATCGCGGGCTTGCACACATATTACTGCGGGTATCTGGGACAAATATCACTTGAGGATTTCATCGGGCGCGTTATTGCGCAAATTGTGCCTGAAGAATTCTTCTCCACAATGAGCCAGCGCGAGCGCGATTCAATGCTGCGCGACCTCGCGAAACAAACTATACTAAGTGTTGGACAGCGCGCGCTACAGCCAGATATGTTGCATCGTATTATTGATATGCGCGCGGATCATGTTGGTGTTACTATTCTGCGCGACGCAGGAATTGCAGTATTGCGCGATTTCAAGGCATCATTCATGTCGAAGCTATACTCAAAGCAGGTTGCTTCCGCTTGCAAGAGTAGAGTTGTCGCGTACGAGATCTATGATAAATTGCGCGCGGAATTGCGAAACGCAGTTGAAGTAGGCGTTTCACTTGAGCAACAACACAAGAAAGATATTGCGACAATTACAAAGCTAGAAACCACGATCGCGCGCCTTCAACGCGCGGTTAGTAGCGCGCGATCGTACAGTAATGTCGCGAATGAAGCAAGTATTGCGCGCGTTGAAGCCCTACAAATTCCATCGTGTCCTAGCGTCGCGGCGCGAACTGGAGAAATACTTGCGATACCTACAATGGAGCTTCCGAGCGAAAGGGCGCGAATTGAGGAAACACCTGAGATACCCGCAAGAGCGCGAATTGAAGAGACACTTGCGATACCCAATGATCCGCAAAAGGCGACGATTGAAGATGCGCCGGGCGATGATTTCGCGCACGACGACGATCAGCAAGAAGTCATTAACGTAGCGGAAATCGCGCGCGAGATCGCCGCGCAGAACTCACAAAAGTGAGCGCGCGAGTTTTTGCGCGCGTTATATAGCGCTTATGGAACTAGGGAATCTGATTAACAATTTCGCGGATTCGGTCTCCGCAAATCGCGGATTCGCGACCATCCTTGACAATCCATTTTATACCGCGATTCTAATGACCTTTGTTATTGTTCTCATCTTCTATCTTTCTGGCGCGCGCAAAAAAGGAACCTCGCGCGTGCGAGTTGCGTTCTACATCTTTAGTAGCTTACTAATCATCATGTTCATCTATCATCGTCGCTTCCGCAAATGTAGTAGCGAACAGGCGCGCGTAAGCGATATACGAAGCGCGCTCGCAAATCCTCTTCCAGTTGCGACTGCAGAACAAGTGCAAGTTATTCCGCCAATCTATATGACGGCACCCAATTAAGGACGCGCAAATTATATATAAATGGCACATAACGACGCATTAAATCACATTGAAATATCTGCAGAGCATCTCCTGAATAAGTCGTGTCTTATTTACGGAAAGACTGGGAGCGGTAAATCGCATATCATTAAACATCTCTTGTATTTGTTGCGTGATTACAGCCCAATTGTGATTGTTTTTTCGAAAAGTGAGAAGGTTAATAATGCGTATTCCGTGGCTATGGTACCGCGCTGTTTTGTGCATGATGAAGTATCTGTTGAGATTTTGAGGGCAATTCTTGAGCGCCAAGTTAGGGCGCGCGGTCTCTATGAGCGCGCAACTAATATTGAAACATTAGATGCGCTTTTCCAGCGCATTGCGGATGGACGCGCGCGCGAAACACTTGCGCGAATGCAACGCGCCTATGAGGATGTGTGTTCGCGCGCGGGAATTGATGAAGCGCTCAGTGCGCAATTCAAAGAGCAATTAGTTAAATTCTATCGCGCGCAAATAATGCCTGCGCGCGAGCAATTGAATGGAATGGATCTCAATGAGAAAGAGCGAATTACTCTCACATGGATCAATTTTAATCCGCATATCACAATGGTATTTGATGATTGTTCAACTGATATCCAGAAGTTGAAAACTAACGCGGATATTCTTGAATCATTCTTCCAGGGTCGCCACAGTCTTTGCACTATCATTATGTCATTGCACAGTGACGCGATGGTTATTCCATGCGTGCGCTCGAACGCGTATTCTTCATTCTTTACTGATTCTGGAACTGCGGGAATATGGATAAGTAAAACAACAAATGGATTTACGAAGCCGCAAAGAGATAACTTATCGCGCTATGCCGCGCGAATACTTGTGCATCAACCACCAAATACAAAAATGGTCTATGTTAATGGTGAAGCGTATCTCTGTGAGATTCCCCCACATGGCGAGTTTTCCGCTGTTAGTAGTTCAGCGCGCGAATTCGCCACGCGAGTAAGCAAAAAAGAGCCGTCAGACGTAGAGCCATGGATGAGCGCACTTTAGAAATGCAAATAGTAATGCATGACAAGGCGCGCGACAATAGCGAATACAGTAAATGCGATCAATGGTTTGTATTCGCGAATTTGCGCGCGCTGTGAATCATTATTAGACAACCACGTTCCGCGTAGTGGCAGCTCGCGCAATATATTGTCATCGGATGACCACATTTTGTATTGTAGACGCATGTATTCGCGCGCAATATCAATTAGTTTTTTCTCTTGCGAATCCGCAGATAAACTGTCATATTCTTCATCAGGAAGCGACCGCGACACATCTTCTATTTTGTTCATGATTGGAGCCCAATCCTTTTGATCCGCGCGAATTTTGATATTAGTTGTCATAGTTCGCGACCACATGGCAAATAACAAAAGAAGATCGCGCGTTTGCGATCCGTTGCGCGCGGGACATGCATCTATGAGTTCCGCGCGTAAATTCCACAGGTCGTGGTGACATTTTGCGAAAGGTGGTGAGTCCATTATATATATCAAAAAAAGCTTTAGAGTGCGCGCGATCACTTGCCGCCACTCTTTCCGGAACCACCCGCGACGTTCGTGCCTTCAGCATAGAAGAATGATTGCTGCAAGTCAACTGGAACTCCGTTCTCGTCCAACTTGGGCGCAAGTACGCGCATTGCGAGCGCGCCATCGGGCGTTTCGAATTCTGCGCGCGTCTGTTCCGCCGCAATAAGACTTTCGCGCTCTTCGCGCGATAAACATGGCTTCTTGCCGAATTGCGAAATGATGCCGCGCGCGCCAATATAACGCTCCAAGCCCGCAGCATCATCCGGCCCAGTCTCGCGAATGTTCTTTGTTTTCGCGCGCACTATTTTTTTCTTTGTGAGATCTTTACCGAGCTGATGATCCTTTGAGATTTGTTCCATCATAAGTCGCAGAACCTCCGTGTTGCGATTATAGAAATCTACATTTTCACGGTTCTCGCGGAATGGTCCGAGAATGGTCACACCGCCATTCTCAATGATCTTTGGATCCGCGCGGAATTCTGCTTCATGAACGCGCACGTACTCTTTAGCTTTTTCAAGATCGTCAAACGTGTCATAGTAAATGAGTACATTCTCAATTCCTGGCGGTGTTTGGTAAATAACATCAGTCAAGATGCGCAATACTTCGTAATGACTGTCAATGTAGCGCCCAAAGTGATAGAAAACATCCGTCGGCGGCGCAACTTGCAGTACATTGCGCGCTTCAAGAAGTGTGCGACCCGCAGTGTAAGGTCCAAGAATATCCGCGGCACCATCAATACGCGTGCGACACTTTTGAATCAATTGACGCGCGTCTTCGAATTGCGCGAGCCGCGATGGCGAACTCGCTTCGAGATCGTGCATCTGCTCGCTGATCAAGCGGTAACCCTGCGCGAGATTTCCGGCGACAATGCGCGCTTGACGATACACAATCTCCGCTGCTTCATACGTTGCGAGCTCCACATCGCGCGTTGTATCTTCCTGCGATTCGCAACCATATTTCTCAATTTCCGCGCGCAGAACTGCAGTTGATTCAGCGAGTGCTTCGCGCGTCACAGTTAATTCCGCGACGCTATGATCCGCGACATCCGGCGCAACGGCGGTAGCGGCATCGCTGGGGGCTGCGACATTGGGCGCAATGATCGCGAGCGCATCAACCGGCAATTCAGCTGGTGCTTTGCGCACATGCTTGTCTGGATTAAAGAGAAACACTGAATCAAGGAATGAGCGCGCCACTGCGCGATGCGCGCTATTGTATTGTTTTGCGCGCGATGCGCACTCTTCGCGCAAATGATCGCGCGTTTCTTGCATATTCGCGCCACTCGTTGTGGCATTGATTTTAGCCGCGTATGACTCTTCCATTGCGACAACAAAATCAGGCACATATTCTTCGAGTCTGCGATAAAGAAATCCAATCATTGCGGTCGTCAGGAACTTGCGTGCGTCACTATCCTTCATGTTTATGATGGAGGCAACCGCGTATGATTTTTGATCGGGCTCAAAGGTACCAATGGGATTAATGCGCTGTTTGAGCGCGATAACATCTTCATCTGGAATATCTGTGATTTCGCTGGGATTATCAGTCAGACGTTTCATGATGTCGCGCAATTCGCTATCAGTCTTTGGGCGCGCAGGTATCTTCTCGGGTGCGCGTTGTTTGCCTTTGGTTTGCGATTCACTGTCTTCCATTTCAGCGTTTTAGTATATGATAGGTACGAGTTATAAATTAAAAATGCCAAAGGGATTGCGAAGAGTTGCGACATCCGACGGATCCGCGCGCGATACCGCGAACGAAATTACGGTGCGCTCTTACGATCGCTGTATGCGCGGGCGCTTTGATGAGGCGCTAAAGTCAATTAATATTCTCCTGGAAATATCTGAAGGTCTCCGATCATCCGATGAGCACGCAGAGGCGCGCGCAATGCTTGTTGTTAATTTGTGCTTTGGTCGCGATTTATTCGCGGAATTGCGCGCGCGCACACTCGAATCGCGCGATAATTTGCGCGCACTCGCGAATCAGTATGATCTTTCGACCGTAGCGTATCTTATTGATGAATCTATCGCGCGAAGTCGCCGGTATTTCGCGCTCATGTCGTGCGAAAACCTTGACTCTTTTCTATGGGATATTTGCGCAAAACTTCATGCACAAATAGAGAATATCCAAGAGATTATTGAATACATTGAAGACTCGCAGAATCCATCTCGCGCAATAAACAGACCAAAAGTGCGCGAAGATAAAGCTTATTATCCACCAGAACAATATGTGCGCGGTGGGCAAGTCACGCGTTTATCTGCGAGCGCAAAACGCGCGGCAAAAGCATCTTCGCGCGCGCTTAGTGGCGATCGCGCGGAAATTGGCGATGCGCGGACTTGTTCTGGCGCGCACATGTCACCGCAGCACATTACGAGCGTTATCCAACACGAATCGGAAGGTGTATCATTTAGCGCGCTCCAGCGCACATTGAAACTCGCAAATGATTGTATCGCGCGCGCAATGAAATGGTCGCGCGCTATTTATTTGCGCGGCGCGGATGCGCTTTGCTGCGAGGATTGTGGCGCGCGTGTGCGCGTTTTGCAAGATATGAGTGAAACTATTTGCGACAAATGCGGGCGCATCGCAACAATCATTAATTACGGCGCGATTGAGGATGCAAATGCAGCAGTTGGCGAAAACGCGCAGGATGGCGCGCGCGGACGACGTTGCGGATACAATTATATTCGCCACTTGAAAATCTGGTTGGATCGTTTGCAAGCCATTGAAAACACAGAGTTTGATTCGCGCGATATCGCGCGAATTCGCGCGTCTATTGAGTCAGAGTACATGAATGCGAATCTAGTGAATTGGCGCGCGCTTTGCTGCGACGATATCGTGCGACATTTATCACTTTGCGGCTTGTCACACCTTGGCGAGCACGTACCGAAATTACTCAAAGAATTGGGTGGTCGCGCGCCTCCTTTCTTGGATTATGATTCCGAACAAATTGTAATGCGCGATTTTATGCATATAATGGATGTGTATGCGCACTTGTATCACGAACCGGGCAATAAGCCATATTATCCGTTCTTCATTGCGAAAATTATTAAGCGGCGCTTCAAAGAGAACCCAGAACTCTACAGAATGCTCTTCTATGTGTCTAAGCAAGGACACGAAACTGTTAACAAAAATGATCGGATTTACCGTCAAATCTGTGAAGCTGCGCCTGCGCACTATGATCTTGTTTACGAACCTGAAGTAGATTAATCGCGCGCTCAATATATGGCGCAAATGGAAAGTGGACAGAATCCGCAATCAAACCTGATTGATATTAACCGCGTAATCGGGCATATTCCAGGAACGATTCCGCGCAGTTCCGCCGTTGGTGGTGTGAATCCAACCAAGTTGTCATGTGATGATCTTGTTGTGCGCCATGGCTTTGCGCTTGGTCAAATGATCACGCGTCTCATCGCAATCAATGGATCGCGCACGAATACAGCTATTGGATTCATCGGCGGCACCGCGGGTACTGGTGTATACAGTCCCGCAACTGATAGAATGAACGTTGCGATCGCGGGCGTTGATGTGTGCTATTTCTCGCCACTAGGCACTGGATTTACTAATGTTTATAGTCCTACTGGTATTATGGACTTTGGTGGCGCGACACTTGTTAATATTGGCGGGATAACCGCGAATCCGCGCTCGTATGAGATTGTAGGCGCGTATACACCAACCATAGGCGCGACATCGGCAATCGCGCTTACTATTCCTTTAGTGCTTAATGCGGGGTTATCAAGCACGTGGGAATTCGAAACTAAAGTAATGTATGTTTTGAGCGGAAGTGGAGGTACACTCAATGGCGTGTATACATTCCGCACGCGCGGATATTTGACATCCGGTGGAAGCACAACACCCACCATTAGTAGCGCGTATGATATCACGCGATACGAGAATCCCGCGCTTACTGGGACACTAATGGAAATGACCGCGACTCTTGGAGCAGCGACAGTGAGTGTGACTGGACTTGCTGCGCAAACTATCGTATGGCAAGCAAAAAGTAATGTTGTCCGAGTGGAATCCGCATAAATGTCGCGCGCGCATTTTATTTCGCGCGCGAAATATACGATATCATGGTTGAAGTTTTCAAGTCTCCAATTAATTTGCAAAAATCCGCGGATGTGCGCGCGACTGCGACATCTGCGGAAATCGCAATAGAAGCGAACTCAAGTGTGCGCGTTGCCATCCCATTCGCGAAAGCGTTTGTAGATGCGCCATTAGTGCTCTATTCGCTCATTTGCGCGGACAATGTGTTCGAACTCTCGCACTACCTTGTGGAAATACGCGTGGACGGTTTTACCGTGTGTATTGAGAATCAATCGCGCGTATCTCGAGCCGTCAAAGTTATGTATGAAGCGCGCTCCAACTGAGTGGTGAGTTTTACTCGCAAATATTTTTTGTCTTTGCATATAGAGAGAACAAATGAGCAAACACGAACAACACGTAGAAACGTTCGAAAGTGGAGCGAATCAACGCGGCTTGGGCTCCATTAGTCATCACGATCTCGCGGCTATGAAGACACAATTGGCATCCATGGAACAAATGGTTGCGCAATATGCGCGCGCGACTGGGCGCAGCGCATCAGCGAATATTTATCCGGTTATTGTGCCGGAAAAGCCATTGCCATCCACACCAGTTCCTGAAGGAGTCGCGGAAAATGTAGAAAGTGTAATGGCAACGATTACAGCAATTATGGCGCGCATAAGCGATTTTCTCGGCGCGACGAATGGAGCCGCGACAAGTGGGAGCGCGACGAATGGAGCCGCGACCAACGGGAGCGCGACGACGAAGATACACGTACGTTCGCAACCATCATTTTCGCGCACGCTACCATCAAGGAGTGTCGTTCCCGAACCGGAGGTCGCAAGCGAATTACCGCCTCCACCATACATACCTGTAGAAAGCGAAATTAAAGCTGCGCACGCGAAATTGGATATGATGATCGAAAAATGCGCATCAATGAACGCAAAACCCATAGATTTTGTGATTGCAACAGGCGACGAGTATTACTGCCTCACTCAATTCCGCCAAATGATGGCAGAACGCACAAGCGAGCTCACAAAAAACTTCGCGTCTCAGTTCAGCAAGTTGCGCGTAAAAAGCTGAGTAATCTCATTGGAAAGTTACGCAAAGAATTGTCATGGGCGGATGTAATGCAAATAGTCTTATCAATTCTCGCTCTTGTCGCGCAGCTTATTGTGTTTGTAGTATGATCGCGCGCGATATTTATTTTTTGCGAGTTTTTTGTGGCGACCTATATACACTTTAGTGAGAACAAAGTCTCCATTACCTTAATTGAAAAATGTCGGCAGGTGGTGTTTTCAAATTGCTCGCAAGTGACGGGCGGTCTGATCGTATGATCCACGCAACGGATCTTCTCAATGCGCGTATTCGCGATATCATGTGTGCGCGGAAATCGCGCGGGCTTTCCGAAGTGACGCCAACACTTGCGGATATCGAAAAAACGCACATTCTCTTTGTTAACGCACATTACAAGCCATTCGCGGCACTCGCGTACGAATATTCCAAAGTGCGCGCGCAATCTGGAACTGTTACGTTTGGCGGTCAGATTCTCTTTTCCATCCCAGCGTACGGTGAGTTCTTCAGCGACATGGTCGCGCACGTTATGCTCGGCGCAGTCGCATGCACTGCGTCTGTTGTTCCCGCATTCCCCGCTCCGATCACTGCGAATGCAATTGCAGTGCCGCCCGCGGGTACTCAGCAGAGCTACACGGATAACGCAGTTACGCACGCGTACACGCTCTACACGCAAGCGTATGTTGATGCAGCTGGTACGATTATTGCGCCCGGAGTGGCCGCATCGAACTTTGTGCGTTACTGCGAATATCCTGGGGAAATGCTCTTCAGGGAAGTGAAATTCGAAATCAGCGGAAACCCACTGGATACGTACACACGCGAGGCAACGATCTTCTATCGCAAGTTCTGGATCATTCATGACAAGGAAGTTGGATGGAAGCGCCTGGTTGGGCAAGAAGTGCCAGTGGATGGGTTTAGCAATGAATCCGCGATCACTGGCGCAAACAAGTTCGTTGCGCCAATGGCCGCACTCACTGATGTTCTTGGAACTGAAGTCGGACCTGCGAATGCCACAATAACCGCGCGCAAAATGGTGCAGATCGTTTCTGGACCGCAGACTCCAAAGATTCTGCAGCCCGCGCTCGATTTGTGGATTCCGCTTCTCTTCTGGTTCAACAAGGACATTCGTCTCGCGATTCCTTCCGTGTCCATCCCATACGGTCAGCGGTTTATTACTGTTACTCTTGAGGCGCAAGATAACGTTGTTTACCGCGCGCCCGGCAACCTCTTCTTGCAGTTGACGACTGAGGTGCGTACAGATGGCGGAGGTGTCGGTACTGGAACTGCAGTCGCGCAAGGTGTGACTGATGTGTCGCGCCAAGTGAACTATGAGCCGGTTCTCCTCGCGAACTCAACAGTTAATCCCACACAGACGCTCTTTGCGGAACTTTATGTGAACAACATTTTCGTGAACCCCGAAATTCACGACATCTACATTCGCCGCATTGGGTTCACTCTTGTGCGCGTCCACAGGCTGCAGAAGCAGCAGATCACCGTATCCAATGACAATGTGCTTCTCTCGCAACTCAAGTGGCCGACAGAGCTCATTTACATTGGAATGCTCCCAAGTTGGAACATTGACGCGACGAACGTTAACAAGTATCGCGATTGGCACAACCTGACGCGCGTTGATGATGAGGTGTTGTACCAGACATCAACATCATCTGGCGCGATGCAGTCCGCGACGGCCCTGCTTCCAACTGCGTGGCCAACAGATGTTAAGACATTCTCGCAGACTTCTACTAGCGAGCAGATTACTGTACCAGTTTACACTCAGACGATAGACACGCTCAAGGTAACTGTGCAAGGTAATGATATCATTGATACGTTCGCGGCACCATTCTTCCGCGATTACACGCCCTGGTACTATGGACAGAACATTATGCGCGCGCCTGTTGATCTTGGCGCACTGCTTATTAACTTCTGTGTGTACCCTGGCCACTACCAGCCATCTGGTCACATTAACATTTCGCGCGCGCGCGAATTCTATGTCACGTACGTTAGCAGTTACTGCTCTTCGACGTATCCGTGCGAGTTGATTGCAATTGGGATTGCGATTAACTTCTTGCTCGTCTCTGATGGGTCTGCGGTGCTCAGGTTTACTTCTTGAGCCGTATTTGCGAGCGCGCAAGATCGCGCGCGACTATATTTTTTTTGGTCGTACGCGCGACCAAAAAAATGAATAACGACCTTCTAAGTACAAAATGAACAGCAACGAAACTAACTTGCCGCCAACCACTTACATTCAAGTCTGCCACGCAAATGGATTTCCACTCCACTTGCACGAAGCTTACTTGGGTATCTATGGTCCGAAATCCATCCGCGACACCTCTCTCGGGCGCCTCATTCTTCGCTTGAAGAATGAAGTGCGCGCGAAAAAGGCCGTCGTCATTACCGCATCCGGTCGCGCAGTCGCGCCGGGTCGCGTGTGCGTCTTTCGCGCATGAGTTCTTTTTTTGTGTGCGCGCGAAATATGAATTTTCGCACATGCACATATAAGATGACCACTGCGAAAGATGATTTCCCATACAAACGCCTTTGTAGCGATATGGCCGCGCAAATTCGCGTGCGCTTCACTAATTTGATAGAGTATCGCCCTACATTTCGCAAGATGATTTACAACATTAATAATGCGCCCGATTTTCGCACTCAAAACTTGCGCTTCTGTTTCGCGGGTAGTATGGATCCGTTGATCATGGTTCTCGACGCGCGCGATTACGAGAAGTACAACTTAATCAGTGACTATTTTATTGAGCAATATCGCATTCGCGCGTACCGCAGTGATGACCCAGCGCGCGAATCGGTGTATGATTACTGGAACAAGCATCGCGACGAATTGAGTGATAATGACTGCGCGCGCAGTCGCGAAGCTATATATCGCGCGAAAATGGAAGTGGGAACGTTTCGCCCGACTGTAGCTACTGGACTCGTTTGGTTGATGCGCGCGCATCTTGGTACACCGTGCGAATGGGTACTCAATCCTTGCGCGGGATGGGGCGATCGCCTAATTGGATTCGCAGCCGCGGGAATTAAAGGATTGGTTGATGTGGACCCAAACGTGCAACTCGGCGCGCAATATGCGCAAATTCGCGATTGGACGCGCACTTTGATGCCGCAAGATCGCGCGCTTCAGTACACGTATATTCCGCGCCCTTTTGAGGACATTTCGTGCGACGAACTCCTTGCGATACCGGGTCGCGGATATGATCTTGTGCTCATGGATCCGCCATATTTCGATCTCGAAGTGTATGTGCGCGATGATACGGAACATACGCAATCTATTTCGCGCTATACTACTTTTGAGGATTGGTATAACAAGTTTCTCATGGCATGCGCGCGCAAATGTGGCGAATGTTTGCGAATTGGCGGCTTGTTCGCGCTGATCATTAATCAAGCACCAAGTGCGCGCGCTGATCCGCGAATGCGATTCCTTCATCGCATGGTCAGTGACATCACGCGCACGACTAGCGTGCGTTTGCGCTATCTTGGTGTCATTTCATATGCGGAAGTGCGCGATGGCGCGCGTATACGCTCACCACAACCCATGTGGATGTGGTCGCGCGAACGCGCATAATAATCTTTTTGCGCGCGGAAAAATGAATTCGCGCGATTCAGATAACTGCAAACATGCCAAAGATAAAGAAGTCGCATTGCTTCGTGAATGACATACTTACATTGGATCTCGCGCATTTGCGCAAGAAGTACCCTGATTATAATATTCGTTGCGGAGTACTTCTTGTGCGCGAAGAAGATGGTAAATTGCTCATAGTAAAAGAAAAGCCGCGCGGAAATTTCACTGGTAACGTATTTGGTCCTCCAAAGGGAAGCGCGCGTCGCTGCGATCGCGAATATTTTGATGTCGCGTTGCGCGAACTCTTGGAAGAAACGGGGATTTCCGCAAGTGCACTAGATTGCGTTGGACCAGAATTTGTAATGTTTCATTACTATTATCGCGAAATACTCTTCTTGTTTCCACTTGTCGTTCACGCGCCACCAGAGCCGCTGCCGGACATGTACGAAATAGAAGAGTGCCGATGGATGTCCATCGCGGATCTTAGGAACAACGAATGTGCCGAATCCGCGTACATGCGCAGACTTGTGTCTGATTTGTATACGATTCTTGTTTCTGGAGTAGCGGGACCGTAACGCGCGCGGGTTTTTTTGCAACTCATGGATGTGCACTAACGGTCCCACCACACGCCGAACAGAAATTACTGCCACCTACGTGCGAATAACCGCGCAAGAAATCGCGCGCATATTCAATAAAGCAAATCGCGGCGACAATGATGATATACAATAGAATCCAATCAAACGCAGATACTGGTTTACTGCGAAATATTTGCGCGACTGCGTCACTTGTTGATGCGGACTTGGTGGGCGCGTCCACAGGCGTAGTTGTTGTCGCAATTACGGGCGCGACTGTGGGAGAAGCCGCGTATACTGGCGCGATAGGCTCATCTATTTGCATTTGCGCGCCAATTACTGGAGATTGTCGCGCGCTTGGCATAAATGCGCGCCGCGCGAACTCTTCTTCAGTTGTGAAGCCACTATAGTCTGGATTTCCAAATTGAGGATATGCGAACGACATCAATATATGTTAGCACAAAAATAATCCATGGCGAGCAATCATCGGTTTATGCTTTTGGTTTTCGGTGTTAGTCTTGATGAGGTGCGATCTGCGCTCGCGAATAACACTGCGAAAAGTCAGCTCGCACCGCAGCGCGCAGCCGCGAGTGATACATTGATTGATTTTGCGGATTACTCCATTCTTCCGCACACATTTATGCGCGCGGATTTGCACCCAACGCGCACAAATCTTCTCTGTTGGCATTGTAGTTTGCCATTCACGTGCGTTCCGCGCTTCATCGCACTCGAAAGCGCGCGAGTTGCGCCAAGCGAACCATGTGGCGCGGAAACGTATGAATGGACGATTGATGGGAACTTTTGCTCGTGGGCATGCGCGGGTGCGTATATTAGCGCAAATTATAAAGACCCAAAAAAATGGGCACTAATGCAGAATCTCGCGGTCGCGCGCGCACAAGCAGATGGAGTAAAAATACGCCCAGTACGATGCGCGCCAAGTCGCACGAAGATGCGCTTATATTGCGGAACAAGTGGAATGTCGCAAAGTGAATACGCGAGCACCGTTGAGGCACTTTCAGCGCCGTGACGCGCGCGACGATATCTCTTCGGCATCTGGTGGGATTTCTATCGCGTGCCCACATGTACATCCGCCCGCGCGCAAATACCAGAAGATGACTATCGTAATAATGAGCATTACAAGAACACCAAGTCCCGCGTTTCCGCGCGCAAGACCGCGCGCGTAGTCTAGGATAAGAAATGCATTCAAATACGTCAAAACGCCCTCAATCGCGCGATGTGGCGCATGACAGCAACAATTAGATGAAGACATAGTGCAATATGAAGTCTATATACTCTTCGCGCATAAGAATATTCCCGCAATTATTTGCACGCATGCGTCCGCGCGATCCGCGCGAACATGAGGGAAATCGCACGCGCGCGAATGTGCGTCAAAGTTGAAATGTTCCGCGAGTCGCACGTATGCGCGCCTTGATTGTTTTTTGCGCGCGTCATATGTAGTGACGGGTGGCTCGCGCAATAACGCGCACGCGACCTTGTTCTTCTTCCCCGCACTAATCAAATAGACTTTGCGCGCGCGACAAACTGCGCTGAAATAGAATACGAGTTGCGCTTCAACTGTTTGATTTGTATCGTGTACTGCGCTGCTAAAGCCGCGTCCGCGCTTTCGTGGCTGGCGCTCGATGATTACAGTAGAGCGCGCAACGATACTCGCGGGAATAATCGCGCGCAATGTGGTTGCGAGACGTATCGCGCGCTCCGCATGGTCTACTTCGTCAATCTTCTGTCCTAGTACATCCTCAACACCTCCCGCGCGCAAACAAAATAGGTCGCGCGCGCAAGGTGCGATCCCATTGGTCGTGGCTCCTATTGTCGCAATCCCGTTGGTCGCGCCGTTTGATTCATGTATCGCGCGCGTCAAAGATCGCGGATTGTACCCTAGTATGCACCATCCGAGCGTGCGATATGCGCAATCAAATCCAATGAATGTATGTTCGTCTTGCGCGCAAATATCTAATGTATTGTACATTAATGCTTGCTATTGAATATATAACATGATTTCAGATAAGAAGGATATTTTTGGGCTCGGGGGATTAACTAATCCAAGCTACACTGTAGATCAATCCGCGATCATAGAAAAGTCATTCATATCGGATGGCGATAGTGCACCCGCGGATGCGCAAGAAACCGAAGCTGAGTCAACATCTGCGGAATTGCAACGGCGACTTGCGGAAATCGAGCGCAACGTGGGATGCGCAGTCTTTGGGCCGAGCGCAAGTGAGCCTGCTCCGCCGCCGCGCGAAGAACCCGCGCGACCGCAAATTACTCTTAGTACGGAGGGATTGCGCCATACAGAGGAAGCGCAGAAGCGCGATCGCTTGGCGAGTGCGCTAAGCGCGCTCTCCATTGGATCTGATGGATTCCTGGACGCTGACCATGAGTTGGATCGCAAACTAATGATGATTGAAGAAATAGAAGATCTCGTAACGACTTTCAAAGAAGAGGGCGAATCCATGGATCATGTACACATTCCAGACAAGAATGACCCAATAGAGACCATCCAATGCACACTCAAGATTCTCAAAAAACACAATGATCGCAAGCGCTACGGAAATCTCGCAGATGATTGCCTAATGCTCGCGGCAACTAGTCTAGAAATGCTCTGTGACGGGAAACGCTCATGGATTGGATTTAAGCCCGATCTGAGCGGATGGGCATCGCATGTTCGCGCGAAATTGCGCAGAATGCACCATGATACGTCGCAAATTGCGAGTAGTGTCATGAATGATTACAACATAGGACCAGCAGCGCGCCTTGTCCTCGAATTGGTCCCTAATATGATTATGTATGCGCGAAATAAATCCGCTAAGAATGCAGAGGGCGCAAGTAGTGACCCAGTGTTCGATTCCGCAATTAACGACTTATCGCGCGCACGCGAGGATTCCGCAAATAGAATTGCGCGCGCGATCTATATAGCACGATGACGTCTGAATACGACATTTTCGCAGATATCAACAATATTCTCGCGCGCGGCCCATCTGCTGATGATATGCAACAGGTCGCGAGCCTCCATCAACCAGAAGAGCCGCAAATGCGCGTTGCGGATGTCGCCGCGCCCGCGCCAATTGATGCGCATGATAGTATTTCATTCGCGTCAGATCAAGAAATGTCTCAATATGAAAGCGATATTGGTGTCAATGCGGCCAATTTCGCGCGCATTATTCCAACAACATTCGGTCTTAGTGGAGTGCTCTCAAACGTTAGTTTTAGCGAAAGCGCGCTAATACCATTTATTGCGCAACATTTACACTACCCATGCGTGCGCGCGACATGCAATTACGGAGATGTTACAAATGAGCATTTCGAGCGCCTTGTTGCGGATGGTAGTATTGATCTCACATCAACCAAAAAATCTGCGCGAGCGCGCGCGAAAAAGCAGAAGCGAACTTGCGCGAAACCGCGCAAGATACAAGGGAATGGAACATGCTTCAATTCGTCAGTGTTGTTCTGGATCTATTCGGAGGCGCATCGTACTGTTTACAAGATCCGCTTGTTTCGCACTGGCCAATTTGGTCTTCCTGGTACGCGCCCAGAGATGATCCGCGATATTCTGCATATTTGCCGCGATGTCTTTATTCCCACACTCTTTGCGATTTTGCGCGCGCGCGATGCCGCGCAGTCTATCGCGCACGTAACGGAACCAATTGCGCTTGTATCACTCATTTCCATCATGAAGAATTACAAATGGTATAGAACGATTCCCAAAGGAACGATTCTTGATTTAGCAGTGATCGCAGAGCGAATCCGCGCGGATTCGCGCGTCGCAGGCAAACTCCCGTACGCGATTAGTTATGTGCAGTATGGTATTTGCGATACGAAATTATCAATCAAATTCAAAACGCCATCAACAACATGCGCGGGCAAAACTGTGCGCGTTAATGTGTTCCTGAGCGGCAAGATTAATATCCTTGGCGCGCACGATTCCGCAACATCAAAAAATATTTGCGATTATCTTGTTGCGATACTGACTGATGATATTGTTGTCACGTTGGAAGATGGAGACGAAAATGAGACGGATGAAAGTGACTCAGATATGGTTTACTCTGATGACGAATAAGCGCGCAACTCATTAAATGATTTTTTGCTCAATGAAGAAATTGAGAATCATATGACCAATAACAAGAACAAGTCCTTGAATAACTGTTCCATATGGTGTCGCATATCCATTTGCGTCAACAGTGCCACTCATTTTTTTGAGCACAAGATTCGCAAAGACATCCGACGTAAGAAGAATAAACAAGACGAAAAGAAATAGTAGTGATTTGTATTGGATACTGCATAATCCCTTGAGAGCCATCGCTTGAAGCGATTGTTTTTTGCTCTCTACTGCGTTCTCTTCTTCGTCCGTAACAACTAGTGGCGCGGAATCACTTGTCATTTGTGTGTATATGTTACGACTGAAGTTCATACTTTTTAACAAGCAATACTTCGCTCGCGCGCTGCGTAAAATCTGCAAAGGGTGTGCGCGATTCTGGTGTTGCGCCGCGCGCGAAAATGTACGTGCGCTTGAGTGCGTTTCGCAAATCCGCAGCCAGGATTTCTGCGAGTGTGTCAAGTTGCGCGCGCAAAATGAGCTTACCAGAGCCATCGCGCGCGCAATGCGGCCCACCGCGCGAGCATGGAACTACTACGCCGGGAACGCGCGCGTCCTCGCCCGCGAATGGAATAGTTACTGGCTCCATGAACTCATGGATCCATTGCGCGAGCTCATGCGTACTAGTTGTGCGATCAATGCGCGCGTAGAGTTCCTCAAGATCAATCTCTAGACTCATGTCCGCGAAACGCGTGCGCGATCCTCGTTTTTTAGTGTCCTGTAAGAGTGCGATTAATGTAGCCAAGTCGCGCCGCGACAAATTCAAGTCGCGCAATGCCTCGCGCTTGACTGCAATTGTGTTCCCACTCTCAAGAATTACTGTGATTCGCGCGCGTGCGGATTCATTGCGCAGGGTCGCGACGCGCGCCATAAATTGAACGCAGAACATATCATATTCGTAGTATGGATACAAAGCGCGCGCGGCCGCATCATTAATGCGCGCGACAACTGAGTTTTCCGCGGATACTGCGACGTTGCGCGCGACCGCGAGCATTCGCGCGTGTGTTCGCGGATCAATAGAGAGAGTACGCGTTGCTGCGCGCGACGGCGCGTCACTAAAATACGCAAGCATTTTGATTCCCGCGCGCACAATGAACCCAATAGGATGTGTACCCACTTGTACGACATCTTCAATTACCATTTTGTGATATGCGAGATGATTTCGCGATACGTGCTCATTTATAGCATCAATTGCGCGCGATGTTGCGTCTGCGCACGAATCATCGTCCAATGAATCAAGACTAATGTCTTCTTGCGCGCGTTTCTGGATGTTTCCACTGTAAGCAATAGGTATGTACGCATTTGCGCCATCTTGCGCGCGCAAAAGAACAGCATAACACAAACCGCGCAAGCCAATGTACAATTTGCGCACTTCGAATGGCGCGCTTTTATTGGTCGCGGTCCATTCGCGAATAAGCGCAAGATCAGGTACTTTCATTTTGTGCGCGCTAAAATCGCGCGAAAGTTGGCGAATGATGGTGACACACTCCGGAATGAGAGTGCGCGACGCAACGGTGCCATTGCGCGCGAAATCATCAGGATGAATCGCGAGAACTGGGTGTATGCCGCCATCTTGCCCGATAACTGCGAAACCAACGTGCGCGGAATCAAGTCGCGCGTTTTTCGCGAGGATGATGCGCATATCTTGCGCTTGTTCCGCAGTCACTAAATAAACCATCTCCAAGTCGAATATCGCGCGCACACAATCTGTGAGAATCGCGCGCATAAATTCCGCGGTTCCTTCCGGGAAATGCGCGCTGCCGTGCGCAATACCCGCAATGTAGCCGGCGAACGCGCGACGCGATGCGAAATATGTCGCTGCGCGCCCATCTGCGATAGTATCAAACCCAATAACGCCAGACTCAAGTCCGCGCACAATTGCGCTTACAAGATCACTAATAGAAACGCCAAGTATCGCGCGCAATGTGTGAATTGCGCCAATATCTTGCGGAACACCAAAGATGAGTAATGATGCGCCAGGATGCGCAGAACTGACCGCGCGATTGAGCGTGTCGCGCAAGTAGCCTGCAGGCAAATGAGAGAGTCGCCCTTCAGGCAAATCCTTGCCAAATGACATAATATAACCAACTGAAGGCTCAATCAATTTGCGCGCGCTATACGTGTGCTCGCCGAGACATACTTTTTCAATGCGCGCGTGCTTTGAATCTGTTGTTGGGCGCAATTTGCCGCAGCATGGCAAACAATAACCTTTTGGGTGCACGCCCACAATGAAATTCAAGAATGGGTATTTCGCGTCTGGGCATGCATAATGCGCTGGTTTCTGCATTGTAAAGTTCCAGTATTTGACTATGCCCTTCGCATTTGGATTCGCGCGCATTTCCTGTTCTGAATAAAGTACGGGTTGTTTCTCGCGCTGACAACGCGTAGAATAGACGCGCGGTGCGCCATATTTTTTGAGGTTATACAAAACAGGATCAATTTCTTGCAATCGTCGAAGACGTCTGCGATCTGGCGCGCCATCCGCAATTGGCTCGCCAATGTGGTTTTCGCGATCAAAACGCGCGAGAAACGCAGATAAATAGCGTTCAAAGGTCTCGTACTCATTTTCATAGATATCTTGCACATCAAAGCGCACATCAGTCGCGCGATGCGTGACACTAACAATGCGACCTGCGAAATTCTGCGTCCATTTCTGGCGCATGGCATTGATGGACATATAAGCGTAATGGTTTGTTTCTGTGATATTCGCGGCCGCAAGTCGCTGCTCAAGTTGCTGCATATCAATTGAAATGATCCCGCGCGTGAAAATGAAGCTAAATAGATCTTTCGCGGTTTGGCGCGCGATAACTATTCCAGCATGGATATAATCGCCCCATGCCTCGCGAAGCGCGCGAAAGTGGCGCGTACTTATTGTATGTTTCCAGCGCACTGCAACTGTCAGTGAGCTCACGCGCATATTCGCGTCAGTGATTGGTTCAATGTTGGTTGCTGCGAACACTCCAGTCTCGCGTAGCTCACTCACAAGTCGCGCGCTATACTTGTGAAAGAGCGCGAGCATCGTCGCGAAGTCAATTTCGTCTTCCTCGCGCCACTGGAACTGGAACAATACGCGCCCAGTCGCGCGCACTATCAAAAACATTAACATATCGCCTAGTGCATATGTAATAACAACTCCAGGTTCGCCACCGAGCGAAGGTGCGCGCGCGGTCGCGGATGGGTGAGTGCGCGCGCTCATTAGCTCTGAATTCTTGAAGAATTTGCGCAATTCATAGCGATACGCGCCACGCGAATGCCGCGAAGACGTTGTATCCGCAATTGCGCGCGCGTCCACAATTGTTTTGCTGCATACAATGGAATCAAAGAAATCGCGCAAGTTAATTGGAATGAGGGGTATACCAGGCGCGAGCGATGTTACGGATGCGCGCATTATTAAATGATCAATATCTTTTTGCGCGCCAACTTGCGTGTATGAAGCCGCGCTAATGCGGCATTGAAGCGCGACTGAGTTGCGCACTGTTGACCAAACGGGAGCAAGATCGGGAAAGCGGTCAACCATTTCGCCTTCGTTTGATATGTACGAATGGAAGCATTCGCGCGTTAACAGTGGGAAATACTTTGCAATGAATCCATAGTAGAGCAACTCAAATTGATAATTATCGCTGAGTGCTCCGCGCACTTGTTCAATATTGGGCGCGATCCAATTCGCAAGATCGAGCACAATGAAGAAATCGGGGCGCGTTTGTTCTATTGTTGTTATGTGATCGCGCGCTTCTATGCGAATATCGTCGCGCGCGTCGTAGATCGCGCGGTCTACGGGAATGCCAAAGAGCGCGATTTCATTAGTCGCGCAATAAAGTTCTCTAAAATCAATGGAGTGCGCGCCAACAGTGGAAACGTTGTATGATACGCTCATGCTGCCCGCATCCACCGCTTTCTTGTCGCGCGCGCGCACCGCGACAACATGTTGGCGATAAATAGGAATGTGTGTTTGCACGAAGATTTTGCGCTTTACATCTGTTATTGAATCTTCCGGGAACATTTGCACATCAGGTACCACTGTCCAGCCATCGCGCGCGAATTGTGGCGCACGCTCGATGTGTGCGCGCGTTGTTGTGTCTTCTTGCGCGGGTTCGCGCGACGATAGCATCTCTTCAATCGCTTTTAGTTCCGCGTCATCTTCGTCATCGCGCGCGGAATCGGGAATTGCGCCGCCGACTGGTGTGCGCGCGGTGACGCACTCACCCACAATTTGCGCAACTTCGCGCGCAAGATTGATCCCTAGAATCGCGCAAGGATCGCCATCAAAATAGTCGTGCAACTCGCGGGTATCACACCGCGCGGTCGCGGATAATCGCAATATAGCGTCGCGCACGTGGCGCGGAATATTCTCGTTGCCAATGAAGCAAAAGGTATGTGCGGATACGCTACTATTCGCGGAGGGCGCGGTTCCTAATGGCGCGCCTATCCATACGACGCGCACAGGTTGTTGTTTAAGGAAATTATCGCGCTTAGCATCCATTTCGCCGCTCTATATAGGATGAATTATATGTTTTGTGCCGCGGTTCTTGCGGTTCTAGTGATCGTTTTGGCTTATTACTTTGTAACGCGCACGCACACGGACCAATATGTAATCAAAGGAATGGTAGTCAACGTCATTAGTGACTTTGATAACAAAGAGGACGCAATGCGCCTTGTAATGGAATGCAATAGGCGCATGTTACTCCTACTTGCGTATTTGCGCCGCAAATACAAGATTGGCGCAACAGATTCAGAGTGCGCGCGCGATTGCATGCAATGGATGCGCGCACACGCGGAAGGTCGCGAGGTTGTGCGCCATTTATTGCGCGATTTCAACTACGAGGTGATTTATGAGTTTCAGCCAGCGCCAGGTGCAAAGAGCGTTGCGTATTCACTAGACAAAGGGCGCAAGATAATGCTTTGTTTGCGCGAACAAGCGAATCCGCGCAATATTGTGGATATTGATACGCTTATGTTCGTTGTGCTGCATGAAGCCGCGCATATCGCAAATTACGAAGAATGGGGACATGAGGAAAAGTTTTGGAGTATCTTTAAGTATTTGCTGGAAGAAGCTGCGCAGCTTGGCGTGTATGCGCCAGTAGACTACGCGCGCGCGCCCAAGAATTATTGCGGATTCCACTTGAATCACAATCCGCTCTTTGACGCGCGAATAGAGTCATTCGCAAAGTATATGGCAAATTGAATTCGTGGGAGCCGTATATAGGGGTATAATGATTCAGAGTAACGAAATTGAGACTCTTCCATCGCGCGAAACATTCAAAGATGGTGATGTGGACCTCTCTGGGAAGGTGCCCGTCCTATTCTTTCCTTGTGATATTTGCGACGATGACTCATGGTCTTATGGGCGCTCAAAGTATGACCTGCGCCTCTATGGAACACTCGCGAATGGCGAAAAGGCGTGCGTACATCTTGATGGCGCGCCAGTATACTTTGATTATGATATCAGTGCGCATAATACCGATTGGCGCCTGAGTGAAGCGCAATTTACGCGCGAACGCGTGCGCGCGGCCGAAGATGAAGGACTTGCGCTTATGCGCGCGCATTTAGGGCAACACAATCAATCTGCGAATGTCACGGAGTTGCGCGCAGTTTGGCTCTATCCATTGCAGGGATTTACGCTGGAGAAGCATCTTTACATACGCGTTCTCTTTGCGTCCCTATTTGCGCGCGGCGCATGTCTTCGCGCGATGCGTGATGTTAGTACCGCGCTAGTGACTGCGAATGACAATCTATTCGCGCATGATGATACTGGATATGGCGGCAATCCCGCGTATTTCAACGCGATCGCGCGCGAATACCATTTCGCGACTGCTGGATGGAATCAATTTGCGACATGGCGCGCGCATTCGCGCGTTGAAGCGCATGCAATACACGATTTCGTCGTTCCAATTGAGCAATTTGTACTTGCGCCACCAGAAGGAGCTGAAAGCATTTCGCGTATGCGCGATCGCTTGATCGTGGAAAGTTGGGATATTGAAGTGGAGAATGAAATGGAAAGCGCTGATATTCCACACGCTGGTGACAAATACACGATCACAACAATTAGCTTGGTATACTCATATGTATGGAGCGAGTCACCGCTAGTGTGCTATGTGCTGACGTTATATCCATCGTTGCCTGCGAATCCGCGCGATTTCGCGGAGATAGGCGCAAATGAGATGAAGGTGATTTTCGTTGCGTGCGCGACCGAGCGCGAATTGTTATTGGCGCGCGCGCAAATTGCGCATCGCATGCAACCCGACATAAGGATCGCCTTTAATGGCGCGAATTTTGATTGGTTGCTATACAATGACAAAGTCGCGCGCTACGAGATCCAGGATGAGGTACTAAAGTGCCTTGATCTCTCGTATACTCCAGCAGGATCGCGCGTAGCCGACAAGTACCGGCGCAAGTTTTCGCACATGAACGTGAAAGTCGGTGCTGGTAATTTTCATGAGTGCGCGCAAATTGCACTCCTTGCGGGAACTGTTGATCTTGATATTATGCCAACGATGCGCAAAATTTACAAGAATGAGGAAGTGAAATTCGCGCAATCTTTGAACAAGTATTTGGAGAAGGCGCGACTCCCGCCAAAGAATGATATTTATTTCAAAGTCATGTTGCGTATGTTTCGGCGCGCGCGTGCGCTCAGCGATCCAGAAGTCCCGCGCGAGTGCCATTGCGCGCATAAAGAGGCATGTTCGGTATGCAATAGTGCGCGCGTGCGCGAAATTGATTACGCGACGGACGGAACCGCGACAGCCGCGCCAATGCGCGAATGGGTGTATCGCGATGGACATGATGGGCGCGAGATAGTGCTGCGCGACGCGCGTCTGGAAAAGTGTTGTGCGTGTGGCGCGCGCCCTATTAACGAAGCGGATATCGCGCGCGTTAATACATACTGCGCAGTTGACAGTGTGCGGCCATTGCAGCTCCTGCGCAAGCTTGGAGTTATTACGGATAATAGGGAGCTCGCAAATGCAACGTACACTGCGCTATCCGACGCATTCTTGCGTGCGGATGGTATGCGCGTCTTGAACTTCATATGCTCACTTTCGCGCGATTTTGAGATCGCGGTAACAGCGCGACCATTGCAGAAGCCGCGCGCGTTCTACAAGGGTGGACATGTGTTTATGCCCGCGCTGGGTGTTCATCATCGGCCGGTAACTGCGCTCGATTTCTCATCACTGTATCCTTCGCTTATGCTCGCGTATAACATTAGTCCCGATACGATTGTCGCATCGCGCGAGGCCGCGGACCAATTGGTTGC
>Ga0172381_10001572_pt1 | contig 26516 bp, 29 predicted proteins | sample Leawel6488metaG_FD_119754 | JGI IMG/M metagenome (GOLD analysis project Ga0172381, IMG submission 119754) | Leachate microbial communities from a municipal landfill in Southern Ontario, Canada - Leachate well 64-88 metaG | ecosystem: Engineered > Solid waste > Landfill > Unclassified | place... | reverse complement strand
GTTGAGACGATGGCGGGAAAAAAGAGAATTTCAGAGGCAAAATCCGATGTCCGTCTGCCGATTTTGGGCACTGCTGAGGCAGGCGGGGTTGGGCGAGTTTGCTGCTTGCGGGTTTTGGACCCGGTGGGTTTGGGCGAGTTTTGGGATGGCCGGTTTTTGACACGGCGGAATTAGAAAAATGAAACGATTTTTTTAGGAGAAAAAATGTTCATTGAGTTTACAAAAAAAGACGGCAAGAGCATGTTCATTGAGATGTCGGCGATATCCACTATCCAAGAGGTAGACGACGGAGCGGCGGAAATACATTTTCAAAATAGAGACATTCCGCCGGTTGAGCTGAGTATGACCTATCAGCAGGTAAGGCAAAGGCTTCTGCCGCCGATGCCGCCGATGCAGGCGGGACAAAATAAGATCGTTGTACCGAGGATCGTGCCGTAGGAAATATCAAAAATAAAGAAAGGAATTTTAGATGGATGTTATAGAAACGATTAAAGACGAAATGCTTTGTGGTAACAATTGTCCCCAGTATCATCAAAGCCCCTATGATATTGAAAAGTGCAAATGTTATAAAAAACAGGTAATTGCGCAGGTGTTAAGATTGAAGAATGCCTATGCCGACATGCTTGACAGCTTGAACCGCGACGGCACAATAATTACGCGACTAATGGCAGAAAATAAACACAGGGAGGATTATGAGAAATTTTATTTGCATATTCAAAATCATTTATCGCAAGGAGAGCCGATTTGCAAAATTTGCGGGAAAAATCTAAAAGAAATTTTGGAACAGAGCTAAATATAGGGGCTTGAGGAATGAGCAGATTCGCTATTGGGAAACTTTATGAAGGCAGATTTGACGGGTACAAATTTCTTTGCATCGACAGATGGCTTAGCAAAGGATATTGCGAGGCTGTGAGGCTGCAGATGTTCACAAAAGACGGACGGGCCTGTATGACGGCGGAAGGAGAATATTTTACAAGATCCGCTCGTGCCGCGGCGGGATTTTGTAAAGGTGTTACGGAAACGGCCGGCGGGGTCTGCCGCCGGAGCTGGTCCCAAAATTGCAAGCCGAACTGCAACGCAGACGGACTATGTATCGAAAATTCATTTAAGGGATTGTGATATGGACGATAATACAGCATTGACACAAGAACAGAAAGAAAGGCTATTCCTTTTCAAAAAATGCTTAAGGCCGAGATCTGTGCCCATAACAATAGACAGGCAACCACCGAAAGATTTGGCCGAAACAGATTTTGGTAAACTCTTGGATAGTTGCGGAATTGCCGCAAGAGAAGAAAGGCATACTGACGACTTTGCTAAACTGCTATATTGCATCACATTCCTTTTGGGCCGGTGGGATATTTCAGGGCATGAACAAAAGGTGTTGGACATGATCGCAAGGGGCGAATCCTAAATTGGATAAGACCAAAAAAAAATCACAGCAGTTTAAGGATTCGGAGATATTCGAGTCGGCTGCTGAGGCGGCGGAGTTTGATTATCAAGGTAAGAAAACGCACATCGCCCAGCCGTTAGTAATGGTTCCGGTTATTCGTGGGAAAGCAATCCGTGGGTATGGGTTATTGAATTTAAGAAGGTTGAGAAAGGCAGGGAAAATGGGCGCAAATAGCAAAATTGAATGGACAGAATCTACGTGGAATCCAGTTGTCGGGTGCTCTAAGGTTTCGTCCGGCTGTGCGAACTGCTACGCGGAAAAGATGGCATATCGGCTGGCGTGTATGGGAATATCAAAGTATAGCATTGTTACGCAACCAAACAAAATCGTGAGAGGCGGCGAATGGAACGGACTGATACACTACGATTCGACTGATTTAGAAACGCCCTTGCATTGGAAAAAGCCTCGCAAAATCTTCGTTTGCTCGATGGGCGACCTGTTTCACGAAGATGTGCCATTTGATTTTATCGACAAGGTTTTTGGGGTTATAGCTCTGTGTCCTCAGCATACATTTATGCTGCTTACAAAACGACCCGAGAGGATGGAGCAGTATTTTGAAGACAGGTCATTTAACGATGTTTTGACCAATTTGATGAAAGAACACGGCTCAGAGCGGGCTTGGTCAAAATCATGGCTGAATAAATTGGCGGGCAGATATGCTCTGACCGAGAAATGGGCACTTGACGGATACGAGAGCAAACTGAGATTGCCGGAAAGCTGGCCTCTTCCTAATGTAATCGGCATGACGACGGTGTGCAATCAGGAAGAGGCAGATAAAAATATTCCGATACTGCTGAACTGCAAATTTGCAAGACGAGGAATATCCGTCGAGCCGATGCTGGAAGAAATTGAAATTCCATTTATCGGATGGGAAGGACTTATTCGTTGGGTAATTGTCGGCTGCGAATCGGGTTCGCATCGGCGAGAATGTAAAATAGAATGGGTGCGGTCAATCGTACAGCAATGCCAAGCCGCAAGCGTACCGGTATTTGTCAAGCAACTGGACATCGGCGGCAGGCTGGTTAAGGACGTAAGCCAATTTCCCGAAGATTTGAAAATTAGAGAGTTTCCGATGGAGAGTAAAAAATAAGCAGTCATAAGGAACTGGCTGCACTTTAGGACGCCTGCCCGTAGTAGCGGCGGGCAGGCTTTTGGAGAATAAATGCTAAAAATAACAATTGAGTTGGATTCAGCGAGGGGCAAAGAGTTTGATAAAACGCTTGGTGTTATCGGCATAGCCAACGACGGAGGACTATAACGGCTTTAGACAATGTCAATGGCGGACCCGGTTGAGATAGCAAAAAAGACAAGACATCTTACGCTCCTTCAGAAAGTTAAAGGCGGACGGACGCTGACAGCATCGGAGATTGAAGAATTGGGCAGGTACGAGAAAAAAAGCGACAAACCAAAAAAAGATACGCACCAGTTCAAGGACGGCGAGATATTTGAGACAATAGCGGCGGCGTCGGAATATACCGGCAAGACCGAACGGACAATCCGCCGGTGGGTGGCCGACGGCATGGCCAGAACCGAAAATGGCGGGTATATCAAGGCCGTGCTCGACCAGTGGAACAGGGATAACAGCGGCGGAGGTTCGGGCTCGCTATTCGAGCATAAACAGCGAAAAGACGCGGCGGACGCCGAGTATAGAGAAATCAAATCCAAACTTGCCCAGATCGAGCTTGCCATCGCGGAAGGAAAATATCTGCCGCGGGAGGAAGTTGAGCGGGGAAGAATCGAGAGGATCGATACGGTCAAGCGGATACTGCTATCGTTAAGAATGAAACTGCCGCCGATGCTGGTGCATAAGGGACTGGCCGATATGAAAAATATCATCGGCGAAGAGGTCGAGCGATGCATAAGGATATTTGCCGGGCAAGAAGATTTAACCACAGAGGACACAGATAAGAAAAATTAAGAAAGGGGAAAAATGGCAGATACAATCAGGCAGCGGATATTCACGGATGCAAGCAAAGCTTGCGATTTTTTGGAAAGCTTTGACGTAATCGATGCGTCAGTCGTTGTCGACGACGGCAGATGGATTATAACTTACGACGGCGAAAGGGCGAAACAAATAGTTACGTAAATTAAGAAGACTGGATTCCCGCCTACGCGGGAATGACAAGAAAGAATGTCAGGGATGACGGCGGTAAAAGAGCATAAGAGCAAAAGGGCAAAAGGGCAAAAGGCAGCGCCGGTATGGTCGGAGGCGGAGAAGGCGGCGTGGAAGCTGCCGCTGTCCAAAACGGTTAGCCACTGGGCCGAGACGAAACGGATCGTCGGCGACTATTCTGCGGAGCCCGGACCGTGGCGGACAGCCCGCGTGCCGTTTGCCAAAGAGATCATGGACGCATATTCGGATCCAGAGGTCGAAGAGATTACGATCACAGGGCCGGCACAGTGTTCAAAAACAGAGTCGGCATTCAATATGATCGGATTTACACTCGACTGCGACCCGGCCCCGACAATGTGGGTTACGGCCCGCGATGAGGACTGCCCGAATATCTCGGAAACAAGACTTCGGCCGATGTTCGAGGCCCCGGGGCTTCGAAATCATCTGACCGGAAGGCCGTGGGATATGAAAAAAGGATCCGAGTTCATATTCGACCGTATGTCGTTTTATTTCACAGGAGCAAATTCGCCGTCGGGACTGGCGTCAAAGCCGATAGGAAGATTATTCTGCGATGAGATCGATAAATGGAAAAAAACGGTCGGAAGCGAAGGCAATCCGCTTTCACTGGCCAAGCGAAGGCTTTCAACATTTAAGACCGCAGGAAATTCAAAGTTTGTGAAAATATGCACGCCGACGACGGAGGATGGCGAGATCAATAAAAGTCTCAGGCGTTCGAACAATCAGGATCGGTATCTGCCTTGCCCGCACTGCGGCGAGTATTTTCTGCCGCAATTTGCGCAGCTTAAAGTCGATCCGCCAGACCTGAGGGATCCCGATGCGATCATCGCCAAGCAGGCGGCATATTACGAATGCCAGAACTGCCGCGGACGCATCGAGGACTGGCAGCGGAACGATATGGATTTAAAAGGCAAGTGGGTGCCGGAGGGGCAAACGGTCGATAAGAACGGCAATCTCCACGGCCGTGCGAAAAAATCAAAAAGGCACAGCGGGTTTAATATAAGCTGGTTTGTCAATACGTTCGTTTCGTTCTACGATATAATGGCCGAGTGGTTTGAAGCCTGCGCTGAAGGCGACGGGTCGCCAGGCGTTTTGCAGGAATTTTTCAACCAGGTCCTTGGGTATGTCTGGAAACAAGCGGCCAGGGTTACGGCGTTTAATGAAATCGAAAAACGCAAGGGGGATTTTAGTCAAGGGACGGTGCCTGATGATGTACTGATACTTACGGCGTCGGCGGACTTTCATAAAAAAAATGATGGCTCAAAGAGAATAGATTATGAGGTGCGAGGTTTTGGCTATTCGATGAGGAACTGGGTGATTTCTTCGGGAAGTATCTTTGGCGTCAATGACGAGCCGTGGTCGCAACTCGAAAACGAGATATTCAATTCACCATTTCCATGGTCCAATCCTGAAAATAAGAAAATGCCGCTTGCCGTTCGACTGCTTTGCGTCGATTCCAGGTTTGAGACTGTTGAAATCTGCGATTTTTGTGCGAGATGGCCGGGACTTGCAGTGCCGACAATGGGCGGCAAGGACGATCAGCGAGCGCAGGTCATAGTTTCGAATCCCGACAAGTCGGTAACGGCCCGCCGCCGCCATCCGGGCCAAGTGAATCTTTATATTTTTAATCCGGGTTATTTCAAGGATCAGGTAACGGGCTGGGCCAATGCCCCGGCGGCCAGTCCGGGTTCAACGTTGTTTTACGCGGAATGTCCGGAAGTATATTTCAAGGAATTCTGCAATGAGCATAAGGTTAAGAATAAAAATCGCTACGGGATGACAACCGAGAGCTGGCAGCCGATTACGGAAGGGGCGCCTACGCATTTTCTCGATACGGCGGTGATGACCGCTGTGGCGGCCTACATTCTGCAGATCAGATTTTTGAAAAGACCGGGCGAGCAGCGGACTTTGCCGGAGCATTATCGCAATCAGGGCAGAAGAGCAGAAGAGCAAAAGGGCATAAGGAAAAAACAAGGCGGCGGATTTTTGAACGATATGCCCCGCCTGTAGAGATATTAAAAATCAAAAATTAAAAATAAAAAATGAAATAAAAAAAGGCACAGAGAATACAAAAAAACCATCCGCCGCGGGCGGATTCCACAATTATGATATTTGATATTTAATTTTTGATGTGATTATATGGGATTTTTAGACGATATACCGGAAATAGGCAATAGACACCAAGGGCGAACAAGGCCGCAGAGGATAGTGGAGAAACTGCCGGTAATACCGCCGGAGCCGAATAGTCTGCCGACGGTCATCTATTGCGCGACAGCCTGCCCGGAATGCGGCGGGCATAAAACGGCAGTCTATTGCACAAAGCCGGCAAATCGTGGTATAATCATAAGATATCATAAGTGTCTCAATTTGAAGTGCAACGGACTCTTTAAGAGTGTAGAACAAAGATAGATAAGAATATCAAAAATCAAATATCAAAAATAAAAAATAAAAATATTAGAAGAGAAAAATTTTTAGACACGGATTAACACGGATTAACACGGACAAAAAAACAGGGTTGAAAAATGGAAAAATCTAAGAAAATAATTGTACCAAAAGCAGGTTGTGCCAGGTTTCGGGCGGCAGGGAGAATTCGTGCCGGGGATATGGTTGTATTTGCAGACAAGAGCAAACGAACGGTTAAAAAGGTTCAAGCGAAAATTATCGTCCGGCCATAATCACAGCCGGGGGCGGCTGTGCCACACAAGGGGAAGCGGCAATCTGCCGCAAAAAATAAATTTTCAAGTCTGTACTAATTATTAGTACTGGGCCTCTTTTCAAATCTTTTAAACAAGCCGAAGATTCTCTGTATAGATTTAGCAGTGATGCGGCAAATTTTTTATGGAGTAAAAAAAAATGTCAAACTGGACAATATAATGGCACAGACTTACGCACAACAACTCGATAGCGTTCAGGCTGCGATAACCGCGATTGAGGGCGGTGCGCAGTCGTACAGCGTAAACGGACTGTCCTATACGCGGGGAAATCTTGAGACGCTCTACAAAAGAGAAGAGCGGCTCTTAACACTTATCAATCAGGCGTCAAACGGGCCGCTGCGAACGGTAGTCAAGTTCTAAAGAATATCAAAAAGCAAATATCAAAAAGCAAAAATGAAAAATAAATAAAGAAAGAAAAAACAGGGGAAAAAATTAAAAATCATCCGCCGCGGGCGGATTCCGCAATTTTAATGTTTGATATTTAATTTTTAATTTAATATGAAGCGAAGGCAAAACAATACGGTGATCGGGAAGATGGGTCAAAGGTTTGACTCGATTATCGGCGTTGTTTCGCCGAAGGCGGCATTCAGGCGGGCCCAGTTCCGGGCGGCTTATGATGCCCTCAGCGGGCACCGGACAAACAGTACTCACAACACACAAGGCGGAACAGGCGATATCCACCTCGACGAACATTCGCTTTGGAAGCTGCGGGAGATATGCAGGGACCTTGCGACAAATAACCCGCTTGTAAAGGGACTCTTAAAGAGAGAGCGAAATTCCGTTGTCGGCTCGGGCGCAAGGGTGGAGGCAAGGGCGGTCGATGCAAGCGGAGAGCCTGACGAAAAATGGAACGATCAGGCCGAGGAGATGTTCGAGGACTGGAGCCAAAACTGCGATATAACAGGCAGATTCTCGTTCAAACAGTACCAAAGAATGATGTTTATGTCATACCGGCGAGACGGCGATATGGCCACCGGTCTTATTGACGGCAAGCTGCTTGCTGCAGAGGGTGAGCAGATCGGAACGCCGCTCGGATTAAAAACAACGGATATTACCGTGATAAACGGCGTGGCGTTCGATAAGGCCGGCGGCAGGCTTTTGGGCTACTATATCGGCAAGCCGGATAAGTGGGGCTATATCCAGACCGGCAATTTTCAAAAATATTTGGCGCAGGATATCTGCCATCACTTCAATCCGGAGAGATTTTCTTATTCGCGAGGAGAGCCGGCACTGGCATCGGCCATAAATACAATCGACAAGCTCTCGAGCTATATCGACGCGGAATTAGTCGCGGCCAAGGTCAATGCCTGTCTGTCGGCTTTTATTTCCCGAAAAGACCCCGCAGCCGAATGGAGCGGGATAGGCGAACTGGTGACAAATAACGACGGCAAGACCGAAAGACAGGAGAAGATGGAGCCGGGTCAGATCCTCTACGGTGAGGTCGGCGAGTCGGCGACGCTTTTGGGACAGACAAGGCCGGGTCAGATATTCGATACATTTGTGCTTCGATGCCTCTCGCTTATCGGTCAGCCGTTGTGCATACCTCTTATGCTGGTGAGTCTTGATTTTTCCGGCGCTACGTTTATGAACGCGAGATTTGCATATAACGAGGCTCGTGATAACTGGCAGGCGGAGCAGGACTTTGTATTAAAGCCGTTTGTCTCGCGGATATGGCGGTGGAAGATCTCACAGTTTATCAAGGCAGGCGATCTTGAAGCCCGCCCGGACGCATGGAACCATGAGGTATTCTGCCGCAAGTGGCCTTACGTCGATCCATACCGCGAGGCGCAGGCAGATACTATCCAGCTTGAAAACCGGACCACAGACCGAAGGGATATATGCTCCAGACAGGGCCGAGACTGGCGGGATATCGATGAGCAGTTAAAGAGGGAAGGACCGGCGAGCAAAGACGGCAAAGGCACAAAGAAAACAGGAGAAAGCCAAGATGACGACGCAGACCAGTAAAAACACAGCGCCGAAACAGGCGTGCGTATTCAATGACGCGGCGGCGGTGCAGTTTGTAGCGACCGGAGAAAAAAACGAAAATACTTTTTCGATTCTCTGCTACGACGGCGGGATAAACAAGCACTGGTACTGGGGAAATTTCGCTATCGATCTTGCCGGACTTAAATTCCAAAGGAGCAAACTGCCGATCCTCGATTCGCATAATACGCAGTCTCGTGTGGGATTTACAACCAGGCAGACTATAAACGGCGAGGTAACGGCAGAGGGGAAATTCCTTTCCAACCCGTCAGCACAGCAGCTCAGGCAGGATATGCTCGACGGATTCCCGATGCAGGCAAGTCTTTCGGGAATGCCGTCGGTGATCGAGTGGGTTGAGGACGGCTCGAGCGTCGAGGTCAACGGCAAAATATTAAAAGGGCCGGGCGCTGTATGGCGGCAGGCGATTATAGACGAGATCAGTATGTGCACGCTTGGCGCCCTATCAAATACGGAATCAAAGGCGTTTGCCGACGGCGGCAAAGGCGAAATATCTTTTAACGTTTTAGAAAAGGAGACAGAAATGTCGGAACAAACTGTAAAACTTACAGCCGCGCAATTTGCCACCCAAAATCCCGAACTTTTGGCGGAAATAACGGCAAATGCAAGGCAAGAGGGTCTTGCCGAAGGTAAGACGGCGGGCGAAAAAACAGGCTTTACCGCGGGCCAAAAGGATGTGATGGACAGGGCGACGGAGTTCGCTAAGGCGTTTGCAGGCGACGAGGCGTTTGCCTTTGAGCAGTTTGCAAAAGGCGCAACACTCGAAGAGAGCAAGACCGCCTATATCGCAAAACTCAAGGCCGCGCCGAAGACAGACAAAAAGCAGCCGACAAAGGGTGAGCTTGAATTTGCCGCATCAGATGACCAGAAGCCCCCTGCCGCATCGCAAGCGGATGGCAAAAAAACCGACGAGCAGCTAAAGAGCGAATTTGCGGCATCGAGCGAGCTGCAGAATGAGTTCAGCTCGGTCGAGAGCTATATCGCGTACTCCAAGGCCGCGGCTGCCGGACGAGTAAAGGCCAAAGTGAAATAAATCCGGAAAAGGTTTAATCACAGAATAACACGGATTTTAACGGAAAAAAATTAAAGAGGTTAAAAATGGCAAAAAATAAAAACACCCAACCAGAAGCCGGTACAAATGCCGCAGAGCAGATGCCGGCCGTGAAGGAAGCCACTAAAAAGGGATGGTTTGTAATCGCAAAGACCGATCCGTATATCGACGGGGTAAAACGTTTTGCGGCGAAATTAAAACCCGAGATAGTGCAGACGGCAGACGGCGGGATGGTATTGGCAAAAGAGGATAAAAATGCCGCGGCGATCCTCGAAAACTACCGGTTCAGGGCGGCAGGCGGATGCGATAAGGCGCGTACGGCAGCTGCCGAGGCCGCGTTAAAAGAACTCAAGGCGTAAGAAAAAAACAAAACTGTAAAATTTTAGGAGAAATAAAATGACTACATTAGCAGTAAATACCCCGCTGCCGTTAGCGGCGGGCAATGTCGGATCGATCGGGATCATCGCCAATGATATTGTTTATCAGGGCGCTATGGTCGGAGAAAACGGGGCAGGATACGGCAGGCCGCTTGCCGCAGGTGATAAGTTCCTCGGCCATGCAATCGAAAAGGTTGACAATACGGCATCGGGACTTACCGGCAAGGCCGGATCGGCGGGCGATCTGAATATTCCGCTCTATACCGGAAGGTACAGGATGATCGTATCGCTTGCAGGATACGTGACCGATGTCGGCCAGCCGGTCTACGCATCGGATGACGCTACATATACATTTATCGCTGCACAGGCGGCCGCGGTGAACAGTTATGTCGGCGTCGTTACCCGCTACGTATCGACGACACAGATGGAGGTTGAGTTTAGGCCCGGCGAATGCGACGAGTTCGGCAATAACGCCAACCGTATTCTTAAGACAGACGACTACACAACGCTGATAACCGATTGCGGCAAGATAATCTATCTGGGCACAGACGCCAAAACGATCACACTGTGCATCGGCACAACGGTTTTGGGCGGTTCGGAGATAACGATCGTCAACTGTGCCGGGGCGGCTCTGTCGGAAATTCACATCGATCCTGACGGGGCCGATCTGATACAGGGCGGGTGCGGGGTTGTGGCCAACGCAGACGGGCATAAGACCAGCAATACAAAGGCGACCGCCAAACGCGGCGACTTTGTCAAACTTGTCTTTAACGCCTCGACAGGCTGGGTTATTACCAATATCCGCGGGACATGGGCGCTGGAATAAAACTCGCCAGTTTGAATCAACAAAAAAGTTAATAGGGTTGTGCGGCGACTCGACGGAGTTGCTGAAAACGTGAAGCGGCATTCGGGTGCCCGAACACTCGGATGCCGCTTTTTTTATGTAAATACAAAAACAAAATTTTTAAGGAGTTTGAAAATGGCTACAGACGTACTTGGTTACAGGGATATAATCGGCAAGTTCTACGCCGCACTTGCCGCAACGGCAATGGGCTGGACAAGCAAGATCGCGATGCTTATAGAAAGCGACCAGCCCAGCGAAGAATACAAATGGCTGGGAATGGCACCGGCGATGCGGGAATGGATCGGGGCGCGTATGCTGGCTGCGCTTCGCGATTCAGGGATGCTGATCCGGAATAAGGATTTCGAGGCGTCCATTGTTATCCCGAAAAAGGATATCCGCCGGGATAAGACCGGCCAGATCGATATCCGCATCAATGACCTTGCCCGCCGGGCAAACGCCCATTGGGCAAAGCTGCTCTCAACCTTTATCGCAAACGGAACAGGCCAGACAAGCGGACTGGCATACGACGGTCAGTATTTCTTCGATACCGACCATAGCGAGGGCGATTCCGGCACGCAGCTCAATCTGCTTGCGGCAGCACAGGTCCCGGCTCTCGACGTGACCACAGCGACGGCACCAACCCCGCTTGAGGTATCCAAGGCGGTTTTGGGCGTGATCGCCTACATGCTCAGTCTTAAGGACGATCAGGGCGAGCCGATAAACGAAGACGCAAAGGGATTTCTTGTAATGACAAGCCCGGTCTTATGGCCGGCGTTTGCATCGGCCTTTTCACTGCCGATGCTCGATAGCGGGGCGTCAAACATACTGGTGAACCTCGATGGCTTTACGCTCGAGGTGGTGCCTAATCCAAGGCTTACCTACACAACACAGTTTGCGACCTTCCGCACTGACGCGGTGGCAAAGCCTCTTATCATGCAGGATGAGTTCGGCATCCAGTCGGAATTCCTCGGCGAGGGCTCGGATTACGCCTTTGATAATAACGCCTATAAGTTCGGCGTTCAGGCCAGCAGAAACGTCGGCTACGGCATGTGGCAGTACGCAGCGCATGCGACCTTAAGCTAATAATCGTTCAATGTGCCAAATTAGCGGGCGGCGGGCGACACCACCGCCGCCTGCGAAATTCGGTTAAACAGCGTGACTAACTATAAGGGGACGATTATGGCCGACAAAGGCGAAATGCAGCATATCCCGCCGTGCAATCTGGCGGTAGAGACAAAAACGCGGGTTGACGGACTCGAAGAAAGCGACGCGAAGCAATGGAAGGCAATCGGCGCAATAACCGACAAACTCACGCGCGGCTTTGCCGACCTCAATGAAAAGTTCATACAGGGCATGAAAGAGATGCAGGAAAAGTACGCCAACCGCCTGCCGGTTTGGGCTACGTTTCTAATAGCGGCTTTATTTTCAGTGGCGACGGGATTTATCGTCGCGCACTTTGCAAAAAAATGACTGATTTTCAGACACAAGTTGCTGCGGATATGGCGGCTATTATGGCCGACGCTGCGGGACCGGCAAAAACGGTCACCTATACGACGGCGGCGGGAACCGCAAAAAATATTCAGGCGATAGGTTCGGGTATTACACAGGAGCTGGTATCAAGCGGCGAGGGTGAGTTTATCGTCGAACGCTGTGAATATGTTATCAAAACCGCAGATATTGCCGCGCCGTCAGTACTCGATACGGTGACGATCGACGCGGCGGTCTGGAGTATAGAACGGATTTCGGGAATCGGATTCGGCAAGGCGACGCTGGAACTGGTTAGAGATGTGCCGAAAGCAAAACAGACGGAGAACTACAGAAAGAAAATTTAGCCGGGACGCGGACAAAGGTAAGGTAAAAGACAAAAGTAAGGAGTTCAAATGAAAAAGTCAACGGTTCTGATAATGGCGATTTTAACGGCTGTGGTGATATTGCTGATACTGGCGCTGCCTAAACAGACAAACGCCGCGTATTCAAGCGCACAGAAGCCGTATTCATTTGCGACGCTGCGGGCGGTATCGGCGACCGACGATACAGGACCGGCGGCGACAGGGGCGAAATGGTCGAGTATGGGTTCGTCCTCGGTAACGGTCGGCGGTGAGACCGACGGCGGCGGGATAATGATAATCAGAATGCTCGGAGACGGGACGGCGGGCCAGACAATGCTCTGGGCGCTGTACGGAGCGGCAGAGCCGTGCGAGCCGTTTGTCTGCGCGGCTTACGGTACGGCGGCGCTGGGGATTACCACAACGGGCAATGCCGCGGCCTCGGGGCAATATTATACCCAGACGATTACCGTAACGGCGACAAACTGGCCGGGAGCTATTACGGCAACTACGGGCGTTCAATATAATATGGGAACGGGGGTTGTCGCAACGGCGGGGATCGGACAGCTTTCGGTCGATACGCTCAAATGGAAACACTGGATTATAAAAATGGCCAAAACAACTACAACTACAAGCGGCGCGGAATTTATGAATGTTACGGTGCCGTAGGAAAATCAAAAATTAAATATCAAAAATAAAAAATGTAAAATGGAAGAAGAGTTAAAACAGATCGCAGGCAATATTCACTCGCTCGCTGCGAAGGGCATCGCCAAAAGCAAAATCAACGACGTACTTACCGCTGAGGCGTTCCGCGAGATCGAAGAAAACGCGATGATACTCAAACAGAGATTGGAGAATAGGAAATGAAAAGAATAAATTTGATACTGGCCATTTTGTGTTTGATTCTGGCATGTTCGGCGGTGAGGGGAGTACAAAAAGTCGTAGTGCATCGGGACCCATTTTCACAAGGAAGATGGGATATTTGTATACCAGCCGATTCGGAGGGCAAATATTGGACGATGTACGATGTTGGCTTTGCGGACTGGTCGGGCACTTATAGGCCGTATCTTTCGCTTAATCAAATTGTTTACGGCCCATGCCGTCCGGGCAAAATATTTATTGCTTATGGAGGCGCGTGGGGAACTGAGACGGGAACATGGACTAATCAGGCCACCGCACAGGGCGAGGCGAAATGCACGTACCGCCAGAATGCCGCCGACGGCACGGGTGGCGGGCAATATGTTCTTGTGGCGATACCGGCCGGGTACAACGAGATTCATGTTTTTTATTACAACGTTTCCGGCAGCGCCTCAAACCTTGCCTTTGCATGGAGCGATTCTTCAACGACAGGACTTGATATTACATCATTTACCGGCGGAGGATTCACGGCAATTGAGGAAATTGTTATAGCGACAAATGCCGCGCCAGACGGCGTTAAGACACTTAAAATATCCAAAACGAGCAATACAGACAAGACTGCCCGCATACTTGGCGTTCGGTGCTGGAACACACACGAATTTGGCACAATGTTTACAGAGACTTCTGCGGGCAGCGGACTTGCGATGGGGCATGGAATAGTCACAGAAGCGAATGGCATATCTGCTCGGATGTTCAGCCATTACGCGACAGCAGGCGATCCGCAGGTAAAGGTTATAACCTCTCCGACAAGTACAGGCTCATCGATAGAGTTCGCCGTCAAGTGGGCGCAGACCGGCGATACGACTACGCGATGGACAGGCTCTAATATTCATGAGGTAGATTGGCGGCTTTTAAAAGCCGCAGCCGCAACACTTAACGGCGACGGGACGGTTACAATCGAATTGGCTTCGGCTCATGGACTAAGCACAGGAGCAAGAGTGCGTTTTAGCGGCACAACCAGCTACGACGGAGATTATGCTATTACCGTAGTCAACAGCACAAAAATCAAAATAACTCACTCCGAAGACGCGGAAACATTCGACGGCGACGAAAAAGCGTTTTTTACCTGCTATCCGTACATAATGGATGCGGCCTATGCGACTAATGGGCCGGAAATCATAGTTGATGGAATAAGTAAGGGGCTGGTCTTTGATAACGCAACGGGTCAGGCACAAAATTATATCGCCGAAGCCGAACAAGTTAGCATTCGAAGCAGCGGTTATGCATCAGCAGGTGTTATGACGCCGGACATGGAGATGGCCTACAACTTCGATAAGGCCGGATTTTCGATGATGACTTCGATTGCATGGGACGGCGATGTTACATTTGACGCACACCCTAACGAGGCAATGTATAGCATGATGTTGCCTTTTAACTCCTCGGTTATCTCGACCGGAAGCTATGTAGTGCAGAGGCCGGACACAACGAAAACCGACTTTGCAGCAGGTACGGCAATAACCACGGCGACATTACCAGCATCATCCTCGCTTGATATTTACCTCAACGACGGACCGCTGATAAAACTCACAAATAACTGTCCGAGCGACGGATGGAAATATATCGCCGGGTCAACCTATAAATTTTATTCAGTCATTAGGCCGGAAGCTATGGCGGGCGGAACTACACCGGCAAGCGGCGATAAGTGGCTTATAGCCGGCCATATTGAAGTAAAGAGAGTCAAACCGATAACTGATTACGGCATTACGGCCAGAACATGGCATAAGATTGGCACAAGTACCTGGTTTGTGGAAAATTAGAATTAAGTATGGGCTACTACGCACAATTAAACGGAACAAGCGGACTGGGGACGGTCGCGGATGACGCAGTGTTCAATCCGGGGACGGGAAGCTATGCCGTTATGTTCTGGGCAGAGGGAACAGATACTGACGGCGGCGTCTTTAATCACGATACCGGCGGTTATGTCGCAGGCTCGTGGAGGATATATGTCGCCGGAGGGACACTGTATTTTAATTGCAAAGATACCGACGGCATATCGGCTACGGTTTCAAAGGCATCGGCATTTGACGGCGAGTTCAATCATTACGCCGTTGTTATAAATAAGACCACCGGCGTATGCACGCTGTACATTAACGACGTCGCGGTAGCGACAGGCGACGTTTCGGCTTTAACTGATATTACGCTGGCTACCGATTTGAAGATCGGCTATCACATGGTAGGAATCGACCAGATTTTCTGGGCCGGCAAATTCGACGATATTAGAATTTATAAAGGCACAGACGCGGAGGCCGCAGGTCTTGTCAGCTCTGTTTATAAAGACGGACGCGGGATTGTCGGTGCGGGAACGCCCGTTCCGGCATGGCGTATGAGCTGTGACGTCTACGATGGCAGTATAATTCAAGGGTTCAAATCAAACGGCTTCGAACTAAACGGCACTATCAGCGGCGGGGTTACATTAGTTACAGGCGGGGTTCCGTTTGCCGTCAATGAGCCGGTCGGCGAGACAGGCAAGGCGATGTGCGCTCTGCGGGACCTTATAGCCGAAAGCGAGACGCTCTGGACAGAACTTGCGCTTACCGGAACAGACGCGGAGAAAATCGACGCGGCCAAGGATTCAATATACCTGACGTCATACGAGCCGGCGGGCGGGACGTTTGTCCGTCCGTTTGTAATGATCACAAAGTCAGAAAGCTGCGTCGCGGATTCTATCGGGACGGGAAGCTCAATTTCATATTGCCATAAGGGAGAATTAGAGCTGCGGTTCGAAAGGGAGATACCGGCGGAGCATCAGGATAACTCTGAAGAGGCGGAGATCGATTTTCTTAACTACGTCGAGTCGGTAATGGCCGATTGCGAGGCACTGTCGGGTGCGCCGGGGTACTTTATGATCAGCGGCTGGGATGTTATCGAAGGACCGTACCAGTTCGATCCGGATAGGAGCGAAAAATTTGTTTACGGAATACGGATACGAGTCCGATGGGGCTTATCGTAAGAAATATAAAAAATAAAAGATAAAAAATAAAATATGGAAAGACAAAAGTTAGTCACAGAGGACACAGAGAATTAACCAATTAACCAATAATAAGGAGCAAAGCTTATGGGCGCGATAACAAATGTATATACAATAGCGGCGGTCAAACTCAACTCAACCCTCATCGACGCAATTACTGCTCAGTCAATCAAGCCCGGACTTGCCGCGCTTGTTTTAGGCGGGTCGGGCGCGATCGATCCGACGTTTGTAGGAATCGGCGAAATCAGGCCGGAATTTACATTCACAACCACGGCGATAAAATCGGCGCTGGCGGCATGCGGAATTTCCGGACTGGCTCTGACCGGCGGGACGGTATTTTTCCAAAAAACTATCTTGGGCGGCGTACGGGGGTCGACCTTGGCACATGTAAAAGGAACGATCGTCGCGGGAATTGCCATACCGGTCTCGCTGCGGGCGGCGCAAGGAGGCGCCGCATCTATTGAATACCGCATAATACTGACCTCGGCGGATGGGACAACGGCTCCGATAGCCTTTGCGGCCTCGCAGACGCTTGAGACGGGACAGGGGACCGTGCCAAACGCCTATACGCTCGGGGCCGTGACAATTAACGGAACGGAACTTGTCGGAGTTCAGAGCCTCTCAATAGACTTCGGAATCGGGGTGTGGGTATCGAACGGATCAGGATTAGTATATCCAACCCATTCGGCGATCTCATCGAGGGCGCCGGTTATTACTATCCAGACGCTCGATTGCGACCAGTTTGTTACTATGGGACTTGACGGAGCTGCTCAGGGAGCCACGAATTCGACTATCGTGCTCGGCGATCTGACCGAGGGAGCAGTAGTCGGAACATCGCCGATTACATTTACTATCGACGAGGGACTGTTCTATTACGAGGAAATATCAGGCTCCCACGGCGAACGGCTCGGAGGAAGCGTCAAGCTCATACCGACCTTTGACGGCACGGCGGCGATCATGGCGATCTCGGGAACAACGTAAGAAATATTAAAAATCAAACACAAAAAATAAAAAATGAGGAAGAAGACTGGATTCCCGCCTCCGCGGGAATGACAAAAGGAGTGAAATGGCCGGATTTGTTTATTTTATACCGGGTGCGGTTGCGGCGAGCAGGAAAACGCTCGAAGAGGCGGGGCTTTGGCCGGTACTTAAGAGTACGGAGGTCGTACACAGACAGGTCTATGACGGACCCGACGGCGCAAACGGGATATGCGTTATGGGTGCAGGCGGAACGGCGGAACTGTGCACATACGAAGCGGTGAAACAGACGTGGGAGAAAAAAATAGCAGGAACAGGGGCAGGAACAGAAAGAGAACCTGAACCTGCACCTGCTCCTGATATTTGGATTGGGTATTGGAACGATAAGCCGCCGGTGGAAAACGAACTGAGACGCAAGGTGCAGCTTGCCGGGCATAAGGTTGAATTGCGGGACGGCGAGAAGTGGCTTGTTCCGGTGGCGCGGCGATTCCCGAACGGAACTACCCTGCCGCAATCGCTTAAGCTTGGCGCAAATGGAGAAATGGTGCGGGAACCCCTGCCGCAATACGCGGCGTTTGGCGGGCGAGTGGAGCGGTTCTGGGATGATATTCAAAGGCAGAACGGCTGGATTGAGGGTGAGGCGGACTTCACCGAGGCGCAGCAGTGGCAGCTCGCCGCCGAGGCGATGGGGCTTAATTATCATATCGGAGCCGATGAGATCAATGCCCTCGGACTTTTTAACCAGCAAAACCTGACCGAAATTCTTGCGGCGGTTATCGACTGGCAGACGGTTCGCCGCGTTATCGCGGCAATCGCCGAGGCTAATAAAAAAAAAGACGATGCTGCGACGGACGCTGGACCATTATCGAGCAGTGGCGTGACGGAAGATTAAAGGATTATTGGCCGACGTTTGGAGACGTTTATTTAGAGAGGGTATAGGAAGAGGCGAGAGGAAGAGAAAAAGAGCAAAAGGCAGAAGGTAGAAGAAGAAAATTAACATCGAACATTTAACGTCCAACGCTGAACGTTGAAGGATAGAAAAAAGAAATGCTGAAAATAAAAGCGACAGCGGCAAAGGCATTCAAAAAAGACTTCAGAGCCGTTATGAAAGCGGCGATGCAGGATGCTGTAAAGAGCTGGCATAAATTCACCCTGCCGGGCCATTTCAAGACCGGAGCTGAGACAAAATACGGATATGCCCGGCGGAGCGATAAGCCCGCCAAAAACGGCAGGCGAAAAGGATACGCGGAAAAGAAACGACGCAAAGGCTTGCCACCTCTTGTATGGAGCGGGCTGGGCAGGGCAATGCTGACAAATAAGATTACAGTTTCCGGCACGGCGAAATCGGCGACCGGTTCGATGGATGCGCCGTTCTATATGGCAAATAAGATGCCCGGCAAACCCGATATGGCCGCAGAGGTAACCGCAGTGACACGAGAGGAAGAACAGGCAATGGCCGATCTTATAGCGAAAAATGTAGCCGGGACAATGAATGATCTGCGCGGCGAGCAGGCGATCCTTGACAATATGTGGCAGCCGGAATTTCAAGTAGCGTAAGAAATATAAAAAATAAAATATAAAACATAAAATATGAAAGACAAAATACAAAAAAATGTCCGCGAAGCGGACTCCAAAGATTTGATATTTAATATTTAATTTTTGATGTGTCTATATGGCTAAAATAAAATTACAAGTCGATGCGGATATGGGCTCGGCGCCGGGCGACTTCGATAAACTCAACGAGAAACTCGCCAAGATGGGGATCAATATCAGCGGAATTTCCGGCAAGGCCGCCGGTACGAAAAAGGAACTGGCCGGCTGGGACGGCCTCTTAAAGAATTTCGGGTTCGACGTTGCTAAAATAGCGACCGGATTCGGACTTGCGGAGCTGGCGATCGACGGGGCTAAAAAAGCCATCGGACTTTTAGTAGCCGAGTATAAAGAGGTACTGCGGATTCAGGATGAGATGGCTAAAAAGGCACGAACTTATAATGAAACGGTTGTTATGGCGGTGGGTAATAACGCCGCACTACAGAGGAAAATTGAGGCTGCGGCGGATGCATCAAAGACTTCGCGCGAACAGATGATGAATCTGTTCTGGACGGCCAAAAAGGCAAATCCAACTGCAAGCGATGCCGAGGCACAAAATATAGCGGAAATGGGCGTTCAGGTCAGAAAATATGTTGGTCCGGCTAATGTGGAGCCGCTGGTCAACTCTGCGTTCATGTTACGCGAGGCATATCCCGGAATGACTTCTAAGGAGGCGATGGATAAGGCATTGACAGCCTTTGAAGAAACTGGGCGTAATGCGGAGCCTTTGAACGAAGTTGGCAAAGCAGTACATCAATTTAAAGAGGTGGGTGTTGGGTCGGATAAAGCAATTGCTCTGGCAATTGAAATGTCGAAGTCCGAACAGGGACAAGGGGGAGGGGTTGGTCTGGCGGGCTGGATCGACGCCAATAAACATTATACGGCTCCGAAGCGGCAATTTTCGCTTGATGCTGAGGGGAATCCAACAGTATTATCCGCTCTATCACCGGAGGATATTGAAAAGAGAAAATTGGCGGCAATGAGCGGGGACGAACAGATAAATTATGCGATGAATAATTTAGATAATCCCAATTTGAAACTTCCAGTTGCCTCACAAACGATGCTTAGAGATTTAAAACAGGAGATCGAAAAAGTTAAAAGAGGCGCAGGGGCTTATGACAGACTCATCGCGTCACCAACAAGCAGCGCACAAGATCAGGCCGAGGCGATGCGGCAATCGGATGTATCTAAAGAAAGCCCGTTGTTCGGAAATTTAGAGGAAAAAGAAAAAGGGCTGATGAGGGAGATTTTGAAATCGGGCATTGAGAATTTACCGATGCCAAAACTTAAAAAAGATATGATCAATACCGTCGCGACGCTGACAACTCCCGCCGCAATCATTTCGGGGATTGAAAGTATGGCAAAAAGAACCGCGGCGCCTACATTGAAACAGCCATCCTATGGCTACAGTCCCGCAATGGGCGTAATCACACCCACACTTGTCCCTGAAATGTCTATAGGTGCAAATCCTGATTATAACCCTGAGATGGCCAAATACTTATTCGAGATGCTCAATCAATTAAAACTGATCGCAGCGTCGATTGATAAACAGCGGGAGGAGCATAAAATTGCCCGCGGTTCAGGTTCTGCTTCTAATGATTTGAGTTTTCTGCAGTCGAAATATGTGCACCGCGCGATGTACGATTGAAAAGAAGTTCGTAGTTAATAGTTCATAGATGATAGTTCATAGTTGGAATGAACAATGAACTCATAACTAATGGAGAAATATGTCAAGCATAGGAACATATACGTTCGTTCGGCTCGAAGGGGCGAAGCTGCCGGCCAAGGCTATGACGACGGCGATTATAGACCGCCCCGGAGTTGATGGGATCGGGTTTCGGTATAACGCGCTCAAGCTCGGCCAGCAGACAGTTGAATCCGTTGAGGCGATTACTTATTGGGCCAACGCCGTAACGCGGCCTGACGACTACGCGGCGCTAAAGGGAACGCTTGTAAGCGTGATCGATGATATGGGAAGGCGGGTCGATAATGTGCTGGTGGGCGAGGTTATTGTTACGGCAATGCAGCAGGTGTATAACGCGACCGGCGGAGCGAATTATATAGTCAGAGCGACGTGGGTCTTGCAGCCGACCGGCTAAAAGAAGGCACAAAGTGACAGAGGCACAAAGGCACAGAGAAGAAAAAAAATTATAAAATTAACCAATTAACTAATTAACCAAAACATGGCAGAGACAAGAGTATATATCAGGGTTTACTATAAATCGGAGTGGGCGGCGCCGTGGGTCTTGCAGCCGTATTGGGAGGCGATCTCGGCCTCGCATATCGCACTGCCGGGTATATCCGCCGCACAGATAATGCTTCGGTTCGGCGAGGGCATGTGGGAAGACGGCGCGGCGATGGATAACGGCAGTGTTATGGAATCGCGGCTGTTCGGCTACGTGCAAATACGGGCATGCATTAACGAAACAGAAAATGCGTGGTGGACAGGGGTGATACCGGCGGAGTCGATGACACTTTTGGGCAAACGGACAACGGGGATCGAAACGGTTGACCAGATCGTTACGGCTTACGGGCTTGAATATCTGCTGCAGCGGAGGATTTGGGGTTCACGCGTTGAGCGGGTTGATGACGCGGCCGGAACGCTTGCTCATCAGATCGATCCGGTGCTTACGTTTAACCGCAGGCACGACAAAGGCGGAGAGATACTGGGGAACCGGTCGAGCGATTCGATTAAGGTCGCTGACGATCCGCTCGATTACGCGTATGTTTTTTCGGCTGACGGCGCGGAATGGACAAACTGGAATATTATCGATTACCTTATCAGAACTCAGGTTGACACCAACGGAGTACGATGGGCGGTATATGGCAATAACCAGCCGATAGTTGACGCGCTATCGAGCGTTATCGGGGTTTATGATTTTGACGGACAGACGGTCTTAAATGCCATCAATACGCTCATATCGCCGTCGAGAGGATTTTCATGGCGGATATATGTCGATTTTGATACGGAAGGCGCGGAATATGCCGTTATTAAGCCGTACAGCCTTTTAGAGACGGAATTGACGATCGGCGATTTTACCATTCCCGCCAATGACACACAGTACGCTTATGACCCATGGGCGGACCCGACACAGATTGTTAATATCGAGCATGATACAACCACCCTCTATGATAAGATCGTCGTGAGGGGCGCAAAAATTAAAAGCTGCTTCACCGCAAAAGTAAGCGGTGAAGTTTTAGAAAAGGCGTGGACGGATACTGAAGAGACCGCATATCTTGACGCGGCGAAACTGGCGGCAGGTTATTCGGCGCTGACCAGCGAGGAAAAAGGCCAGTTCAATGACCTGTTCAGGAGTACGGACAGGTTTGAGCGGGTATTCACATCGTTTAGGATCCCGGCGGACTGGAACTGGATGATCGGGGCCGAATACGCAAATATCAAACTTGACGCAAACGGCGATTTGATCGCGGCCGCCTCGGGCGAGTATTTTAATCCTGATAAACGGCTATTGAATTATCTGCCGTTCAAACAGGGCTGGGATTACAGCGGGGCCTCGGCGGTAAACAAAAACCCCTCATATGCCGAAGAGGAATTTCAGACTATTCTTGCGTGGTTTACACAGAGCAGTAAAAAAGTACAAGCGGATAAGGTGCCTCAAAACGGCGCGCATGTCCGCCCGTTACAAAGGGAGTTCGGGGTTGAGGTCAAGTTTAACCCGCAGCATTTAGCGGCCTTAAATCAATGGGCGGGTGCGGAACCGACCTTAAAAGTTCCCGAGGTGTCAGAGACGATAAAAGCGGTTGACTGGGAAACGCTGGGGATTACGGCGATGGTCGAGACTGATACTTATTTGGCTGTGGAATCGACCCTTGACGATTATTCGACGGCTGAAGGCAGGAGAACGCTTGTTATCGATGCGCCGGATTGCGAGTTGTGGTATGTAGTCGCCGGTACGGTGATCGGGATCAATTCGGCGGGTGAAGAGATCGCCTACGGCGGCAGCTCGGCATTTGTCCGCGATGATCGGGATAAGCTGCGGGCGATTCTGGCGGCGGCTAAAACGTGGTATCACAAGCGGCGGACAAAACTTACTATCCAAAAAGAGGGAATTGCATATCCCTATCTTGTCGGCTCGATACTTATCGTGCCGGCAATAGGGACAGACAGCGAGAATTGCTCGTCTGTAGTCTCGGCGATCAATTGGAACTTTAACAGCGGTCAGACGATGATTACAACCGGATTCGCCGAACAGGATTTTAAGGCAATCGCGGGCGGACGGGGAACAAGGGGAACGCCGACGCTGCATACGGCGGCAAAACAGATTGACGGACTAACCAGACAGGTCAGGGAAATCAAAAGCGAATTGGGGAAATCTCCGGTGAGGATAGGGCAAAGCGCCGGCGCAACCGCGGCGGCGGAAGAAGCCTCGATAACGTGGGCGGAAATCATGAGACCGCCCGACGCCGGCGAAGACTATTACACAATAAAAATAACCGCGTGGGAGGACGATTGGGCGGCGGCGACATGGTATGACGCTGACGATAAGTCGGCGTGGAATTCAGGAACTTACGGTGTGGCGGGAAATTCAAACACAAATAGAGTTTCACACGGCGGGAAATTATATAAGAGTATTCACGCAAGCAATACAAATAAAGAGCCGGGAGTTGCCGCTGACTGGGCTACATACTGGGAAGAAATTCAAGTTAGTGTCGTTACATACGAATATCCAGAAGGAAGCGGGCGAGAGTGGACTTGTATCACTTCACATCTGTCAGAAGCCGGTAAAGAGCCGCCGAATGATGAAACAGACTGGGAAGAAGTCGATTCAACCAAGGCTTACGCTATCGGGACTCCGGGCTGGCTTTTAACGTGTTTGCCTGTATTTTGCAAAGGCAAATTCATACCGGTTGTGTCGTCCGACTCCGGCGACGGCAATGGCGAGAGATACTATCTTCGCCAGACTTTCATTCAAGGCGGTTACGTTGAGGGCACGGGCGAAGAGCTGGTCTATGTGGTCGGTTCTCTTGCATGGCTGACCGACGCCTCGATAGCGGCGGGCGGCAGAGCAGCGGCGGTGTTCAGATGAGTTGGGCTTATTTGGCAGACTGGGATAATCTCGCGGCGGGCAGTGAGATAGAAGCAGAATACTTCGAGGATATACGCAAACTCTGCTGGGCTTTGCAGCATATCTCGATGTTAGACGCAGATGGAGAATGGACGCCGCCTGCTGAATTCAGTCCAACATATTCCAGTTATATTCAAGGTCAATACCGGGGATACCTCGTTGGACAAACGGTTATGTATAACGACGAAATATATATTTGCTCTGTAGAACAGCCCTCCGCCAATAATGCCGAACCGCCGGGCTCTGGCTGGAAGTTGGGTGTTGACGAAAGGAAATATTCTCACTATAACCGCAACGCCAACAGGTGGAAGTTTTGCGGGTCTGTTCTGGGCTTAACGGCGGTTTTGGTAGAGAGTTACAAGTTTTATCCGCGACAGCTTGACCCAACTAAACAAGCCTGCAACGCGTACGAATGGAAGCCTCGAACGCTATACTATGCCGATGACTTAATTATTCACGGCAGCAGCTACTATCGTTCAGACGCCAAACATATAAGTGAGTTTTACTGGTCGGATGAGCTTGCAAATCTTACCGCGATCGCTGTGCCAGACTATGATTTTTCATCGGCGCACCGGGAGCCGGTTGAATTCGATTTTGATTATATCACCGGCGATATAGGTGCCACGATTGACATGCCTCATGAGCAGCCGACGCCGCCAGACCTTAATTATCATCATTCGCAAATTGATGAACCCTATATAGAAGAATTATCGCCGCATGCTTATTATAACTCTAAAGTAAGCGAAGCATACCAAGCGTTTGTTGAGTATATCTGCAATAGTTGGGCCGGATCGTGGACGGGGCCGAATATGCTGGATACAGACGAACAAAAAAATTATCGCGCAGGGCATTATCTTGGAAACGGCATAGACCCGTCAGGTGATTATATAACCGCGGACGGCAATGGTAAAAAGAACTGGGGATTTAATCACAGTGCCTTTGAGGAAATTTTATATCTGTGTGGTAATTATGATTGGTATCTGGACGAAATATATCCGCCGGAAATTTTTGGCGGTGAAAATCCTGAGCCTGTAGCTTGCTGGCGAAGAACATGGAGATACGGCATGAAGCAGTTCACCGTTATGTGGCCGTCAGAGGCGGGTTATCCGCCTGAGCCGTCTACGGACTGGACCGATCAAGATGCCGTTGATACCATGAAGTCGGGCATATCGCTAAGTGCGGCGAATATCGAACTCTTGAGAAAACGCCACACCTGCATCGCAAATCCGTCGGATGGAGAGCCGGAGCTATTTACTCATATTTTAACCGATATGAAGGCCGCGCTGGAAAAATTACTTTACAAGCGAACATCAATTACGATTCAGCACAAAACTATTCCGTGGGGTAATTTTGCTCTTGCCGAAACGGCGCGAGTGTATAACAGTTTCGGAGCCTGCGAAGGTGCATTTTTTAATACAGGTGAATGGGTAATTCCTGCAAGCTGGGACGGAGCCAGTATGATGTATCATGGATTCAACGCAACGATCGGCAAAGACTACCTCGACCCAGAGACACCGACGTGGGGAGCTACGCCTGATATAGCCGTATATGAAATGGGTGAGATAAGCGGCTATTATCCGTGTATAGAGGGATGGGCATCAAGGTGGAAGGCTTACAATGATACATATTATGCCAAGGTGGGGGCAAGAGATGTAATATGCAGAATTGGTATAAGGGGTACTCATGCCGACGATGATGTACCCGCTACTGGTCCGGGTTACAGCTTAACAGAGTTTCACATGACAACGGAAATTGAAGGCGTATCCCAAAAAGCTAATAATTCTGGCGATGATGATTGGGTATGGGGCGATATTACGATCCCGCTAAAACTTTACGATTCCGCAGACGGTGCAGATTTTTACCCTGCGGCGGCTTTGGAATGGATTACAAATACGCTATTGAATGATGGCTCTGGTCAGTTCGAGATTGCATCGGGCAAATGCGAAATTAGCGTGGAGTGCCTGAATGACGAGGCGATGATTGAGTTTGACCCTATGGAACTTAGCATAACGTAAAGAAGAATACAGAAAGAAGGTAAAATATGGCGACACATTTTTGGTTAGGCGGGAATTCGGGGCATGAGGGCGATTTTGCGACGGCGGCGAATTGGAGCAGCGGCGGTGTTCCTGGGGACGGCGATACTATCGTATTCGATGAGCGGGCGGGGATCGCTACGGCGGTTACCGGCCATACCGCGGGCAAACACTGGAACTGCGTCGATGGTCTTGACCAAAGCACAAAAAACTTCGCGGCAATATTGATTCTTGCAGGATTCACCGGCAATATCGGGATCGGATACTCAACGCCGACGGCGACGGAATCGGCACTGGAATGCGCAGCGGATAAAATCATATGCAGCGGATTGGGGTCGTATTACCTGACGGCAAAGCACGCAAGCGCACTATTTGACCTTGTGATCTGCGATACGGCGAGCGGATACCTCTATATCGGCAAAGCGGCGACCGATGGGCAAAAGACGACGCTGATTATTAACGTCAAGGGTACGGCGGAATTTTTAGAAGCGGTCGCATCGCATCTGGCGGCGCCGGAACTTGACGAGCTGCGGAATATCACAGCGGCG
>Ga0172381_10001571_pt1 | contig 26531 bp, 15 predicted proteins | sample Leawel6488metaG_FD_119754 | JGI IMG/M metagenome (GOLD analysis project Ga0172381, IMG submission 119754) | Leachate microbial communities from a municipal landfill in Southern Ontario, Canada - Leachate well 64-88 metaG | ecosystem: Engineered > Solid waste > Landfill > Unclassified | place... | reverse complement strand
GTCAGCCAAGGTTACGCTGGCATTGGCGCTGGCAACGGTTGTTTCCGCAATAGCATCGTCGCTGGCCGTTCCAATATTGGCTGAAGCGGAAATGTCATACAGAGTGGTTGTATATGTGGAAGCAACAGCAACGTAAGCGGCGGTAATTCCGCTAATGGTTAAAGTTTTTCCGCTCTCCGCTATCATTGCGCCATTGGCGGTACAAGTGACAACCTGATCTGCAACAGTGCAAGCGTCAAAGCTTCCGGTAAAGGTGTCAGCGCTGTAAGCGGCTCCGGAAACGTCAAAATTGGCAGGGAAGGTTAATCTAACTTCATCGTCGTCTGCCAAAGCGTAAGGAAGAGTAAAGGTAACAACAACATTGCCGGTAGATCCGACGGCGGCGATAGCGGAAACGTCAATGCTGGAAACTGGATCGGCCGCAGTGGTGTCGGTTACCGTTCCTTCAGTGTCAGTGGCTACGTCCACTCCTTCCGAATCATCATGAACAGCTATGCTGGTAATGGTGGCTCCGGTGGCAACATATGCTCCGGTAATACCGGTCATTACGATGTTGCCTGTTCCGGCGTCAATTACGCCGGTTGCGGTACAAGTTACAACTTGGGAAGCGGCGGCGCAAGTAAATGCTCCGGCTTCGCCGAAAGTGTGAGAGCCAAAAGCCGCGGATGAAACATCCAAATTGGCAGGCGCGGTAAAGGCAACGGTATCGCTGGCAGCCAAGGCGACCGGAATGGTCAATCCCAATGTCGTGTTTTGAGTGGCTCCCACTGTGCCGTCAGCCAAGGTTAAAGCAGCGGCGGCATCAGCAATAACAGTATCGTCAATGCTTACGGCAACTCCTGCATCGGCCGAAGCGGCGACAACATCCTGGCCGGTTGACTTTTCAATCAAGATAGCGACTGTTTGGCTGGTAGAAGCGTAGTTAGGGGTGATAGTGTCTGTCTCAAATTCAATAGTGTCCGCTCCAACGGTTTGGGCCCCTTCCAAGGTTAAAGTGACGACCTGGCTGGAAACGCCGACATTCACTGTGTTCGTCAATCCATAGGTTTTACCGGCTCCTGGGGTTAATCCGGAAACATCCCAGTTGGCAGGGAAGGTCATTTTAATGGTATCGTCCGTAGCTAAAGCAACCGGGAAAGTCAAGGCTAAAGTCACTTGGCCGCTTGCGTCTCCGACAGTGGCAACATCGGAAGCGTCAAAAGTTGCTGTTAAAGAAGTGGCCGCGGTGGTGGCAGCAATCGTATCGTCAGTGGCTGATCCTATATTCGCACCAGCGGATATGTCATATACGACGGTAGTATAAGTAGCGGCATCGGCGGCGTATTTGGATACAATACCGCTAATGGTAATAGTAGCCGCGCTTTGAGCGGCGATCCCTCCACTGGCAGCGCATTTAACCATTTGTCCGTCAACTGCGCATCCGTCAAAATCTCCGGAGAAAGTATCGCTTACATAAGTTGCTCCGGAAACATCAAAATTGGCCGGAAAGGTAATTCTTACCTCATCGTTGTCTACCATCTCGTAAGCAATGGCAAAAGTAGCGACAACATTACCGCTCTCTCCTACGGCGTCAATGGCGGATACATCAATACTGGCCAAAGGATCGGCCGCAGAAACATCAACATCGTCCGTTCCCGTAGGATTAGTGTCCTCGGCAGCGGTTGTTCCTCCAAAAGTAAAGGTGGAAGTGGCGTCGGCATACATCGGGGTCGCGCTTGTTATCAAAACACGGATAGTTGAAGCGCCGTTTGAAACAGCTTCCCATCCGGTCAAATTCCATTTAATGGTCAAAACTCTGGCTCCGTTGTGAGAATATTGGCCATTGCCGGTTCCTTGGGCGATATTGATTTCTCCCGATCCGTTGTTTGTCGTGTCCGTATCGTATTCAGCCGTAAAGCTCAAGGAGCTCCAAAGAGGAAAATTATCCGGCAAAGTAATGGTTAAAGTATCGCCGTCAGCCCAAGTCTGCTGGGCAGTATCAACGGTATACTCTATCTCCAAATCAGTTGCCGTGCCCACGGTAGCGGTTGTTTCCGTTACAGAATAACTGCTCGCCGCGTGAACGATATTATTTATGCCAAAGGAAACAACGGCCGAAGCGCAAAGCGCAATGGCCAAAAATTTCCAAAGGCGTGTTTTAAATTTAAAAATGCTCATAAATTTTTTTTAGTGCGTAAATCTTTTTAAAATAGAAAATCCTGCCCGACAGCCGACCGTAGGGTAAAAAGAAAAACAATTTTAAAAAGATTTTTTATTATTTTTAATTTGCACTTGGCTTATTATTTATTTTGCCTCGCCGTTCTTTTGCAAATGATTTTACCGATTATAAAATTATTTGCTTGGCAAGGCGGAATCATTAAAACAAATAAAAAATAAATATTTAATACTGCGAAAAAATATTTAATTTTGTCTTCCGATAAGCAGACAATAAAATTATATCACAAATTATTTTTATACAACTTGTGGATAACTAGCGAAAATAATTTTCAAACTCTAATTTTTAATTTACTTGCCTGCCGGCGAGCGGGCAATAAATTTTCAATGTTTCAATTTCCAATAACAGCGTCTGAACATCTATAGGAATTTGAAGCATTGAAATTTAAGACATTCATTGAAAATTGTAATTTGAAAATTGAGAATTGTTGCTCGCCGCCTTGCGCTTAAAATAAAACCCGCTAAAAAATAGCGGGCTAAAAGATCATTCTTCTTTTTCGCTGCCGGCCGAAGCAGCGGAATCCGGCAAATCAGTCCCGCCGGAATTATCAGGCTCTTCCAAATTCTCGTCAGAAAAATTTAATTCCGCGGAAGAAGTTTCCGCTTGGCTCAACTGCTCAATTTTTATTGCCGCCGTTTCGGCTTCCTGGCTGTCAAAAGGAATCAAGCTTAAATATTTTTTATATTCCTCAATCGCTTTTTCCTTTTCCCCTCTCGCTTCGTATATGAAGGCTCTTCCCAAAACCGCTCCCAGGCTTTGCGGATAAAGTTCCGCCGCTTTGTTGTAAGCGTCCAGTCCGGCTTGGCCGGCATTCTCAACCGCAAAAACCAAATTTCCGTAAACCGATCCCAAATTGTGCCAATTTGAAGTTTTTTTCGGATTAAGCTCGCAAGCGAGGCCGGCAACGGCGATTGCTTGATCGGCTATTCCCAGCAGACTGCTTTGGTCTTCTTCCGATAATTCGGCTTCTCCGTCTTTTTCTTCCAAAAAATCATTCGCTTTTTGCAAATAAAGACTTGAAAGCAAAATATAATAATCGTCCTGCGGCCAAAGGCTGATTGCCTTTCGCGTTTGCATTATGGCTTTATCCGCTTCTCCTTGCGAATAATTTTCGTTTGCTTCCCTCGCGGCCAAGTTTGCCCTGTATTGCTGGAAAGAAACAAAAATGGCAAAAACGGAAATTGTCAATCCCGCCAAAGCGATTAACGCCGCTCCGGTTTTTTTAAGCTCCGGTTTGTCCGCAAAAACAATTTCTTTCTGCTTTTCGGCAGCGGCAAACATTCCCAAAGCCCAAAAAGCCAAAGCAAGAAGTCCCAAATTTATCCAAAAGAAGAAAAATATCAAAATAAAATAATAGGCAATGGCAAAAGCCACCAAGGTTGGCCTTTCGTTTTCGTCGGAAGTCGTCATTAACTTAAACCCGTGCCAAAGAAAAACCCCGGCTAAAATTAAAAACGCAATCGCTCCCAAAATTCCCGTTTCAACAAGAAGCGTTAAAAAACCGAAAGCCGATTGCTCAAAAATAATGCCGGAAAAAATAGTTCCGTTTAAGGCTCCTCCGTTGTGAAGCGCGAATTGGTTTGGAAAAGAAGCCATGCCGGAACCGAAAAAGAAATTTTTCGGACTTTCCATCAGAGTGCCTTGAGCGACTTTTAAACTTAAGCTTCCATTAGGCAGGTTCGGGTAGTCAAACTGCGCTTTAAAAGGAAGTCCGAAAAAGAACAGGAATAAAGCGGCGATAAAAACGCCCGATACGATTATTCTGCTTGTTTTGGAAGACGGAGAAATCAAAAGGCGGCAAAGAATAACGATTGAAGCCATGATGATTAAAAACCAAGTCAGGCGCAAGTCAACAAAACTAATCGCGGCCGCCAACAAAATCCCCTCAAGCGACAGCAAGGCAATATTTAATATTTTTTTGTCTTTCGCTTCAGAATTAAAAATATTCCCTTCGCCCAAAGTTGAAACGGCAATCAAGGCCGTCAGCCCTCCTCCGAAGACCAAAGCCAATACTTGGGCTAAATTGCCTGCGCTGAAGTTTAAAACCGCTTGGCCGGCCAAAGTAAGCCCTCCGAGAATTAAAAATGCCAAAGCTAAAATGGACGCTCCCGCTATAAAAAACTTAATAGATTTAAAAACTTCTTTTTCATTCTCCAAAATTGCGGCCGACAAAAAGAATATTAAAAAACAAAGCCCGAATCCGAAAAAAGAATCAGGCTGGAGCAATGTCCCAAAAAAACTGGCTTTAAAAATTCCGGAAAAAATCGCTGATGCGAAAAAAGCCGCTGCCGCTGCCAAAACAGCTTTGGAAGTTTTTCCCGCCGGATACTTTAACCCTCCCGAGGCAAAGCTTTTTATCATCCAAGCTCCGAAGAGCAAAAAAACGAATATCGCCAAAAATATTTTCCTGTCAAAAAAAGAAGCAAAATTCTTTTCCGGCAAAAAAGTTAAAGGCAGTAAAAAAGAAAAAGCGTAAAAAACCCATTTGGTAATTTTGTTAAGCATAATTTTCTCGGCGATAATTTAAAAAATAATTTTTATTTTTATTTTCTCTCTTTGTTTTTCCCTCCGCTCGTTTTTCTGTTTTTATTTTACCGCTATTTAAAAATAAATCCAACAAAACCTTTCCACAATAAAATTCAATTCGGAAAACGAAAAGTTTGACGGCTAAATTTTTAAGGTCAAAAGATTATTCAAAAGCGTAAAGACCTTGCCAATAGCTGGCAGCGTAAACCGTGCCGTTGTCGGCGATGGACGGACTGGAACTTATCAATCCTCTGCCGGCATCTCTCTCCCATTTGAGAGTGCCGTCCGATTTTATTGCATATAATTTGCTGTTTTCAAAGCTATGATAGTATATTGTTCCATCCGAAGCGACGACAGGAGTGCTGGCATATCCGCTGCCGATATAATAATCCCAAATTTTTGATCCGTCGGAAGGATCAAATGCGCTAATGTTTCCGCTTCTGTCCGTATAAACTGTTCCTGTCGGTCCGATAATTGGAGAGCCGTAATTATAAGCCCCGTCGCAATTCTGCCATTTACTCGTTCCGTTCGGGTTTATCGCATACAAACAATAATCATACGCCGTCGTATAAACCGTGCCGTCTGCGGCAATGGCAGGAGTCGTACAGACTTGGCTGGCTCCAGTGTCATAAACCCAAAGATCTGATCCGTCGTCCGGATCAAGAGCATAAACTTTTCCTAGCGCGCCGAAATAAACCGTGCCGTCTAAGCCTATTGAAGGAGAAAAAGAAGCAACCAAAAAAGCGGGATTTAGCACTTCGCCTGAAAACTCTCTCTCCCATTTTAAAGAAAAGTCCGGATTCAAAGCTCTCAAGGCTGGATCAGCCGGATCTTCTCCATAAGCTTTTACATAAGATCCTATATAAAGAGTGCCGTCCGATCCAAGATTAGGAGAGCTTGAAATAATTTCATCGGGTCTGCGGTTGGGAAGAGTGCTCGTGGCGATAATTGATCCATCGTCCGGACTAAGCACAATAATGTCTCCGTCATAATCGGGAACCACTATAATTTTTCCGTCCGAAGCGATAACGGGATGGTGGTTAAGAGAATTGTAGCTTTTATAAAAATTCCATTTGATTTCTCCGTTTGCCGGATTAACGGCATATAAATAATTGCTTCCTCCTGTATAAATTGTCCCGTCATCCGCTACAATGGACCATCCGGAACTTAATGCGCTTGCGTTGGACCATTTCAAATTTCCTGCGGCAGACGGAGCGATGGAGTGCAATCCCGTATGAGACTGGTCGCCTAAAAATACTCCCCATTGACCGGAAATTCCTCCAGCGGGGATTTGCCAGCCTGTTTCTCCTCCTTCTTCTCCCCCGCCCCAGCCGGCAAACATCGGGACGCTGTCTTCTTGGCTGACGCCGCTGAATTCCGGACTGACGCAATAGTAGCCTTCTTTGGATTCGGCTTTAGCGCAAAGAGTGTAGGAATTGGAAGTGGTGGAGATGTATCTATAAGTATATTCTCCCCCTGCCGTATAGCTCGGATCTTCGGGAACGATAGATAAATAACTTCCCGTTCTCATGGCTTGAGCAAACTCTGCGCTTTCTTCGTCGTTTTCCAAGGATATCTCTTCGCTTTGAGGATAGGTGTTGTGAGTAAGGTAATAAGCCTGCAAACTTTTTCCGATTTGAGAGATATCGCTTTGTCTGCGGCTGTCCCTGGCTGCGGCTTGAGGGCCTTGGATAAGGACAAGAACGGTAGCAGACAAAATACCGATAACAAGAATAGAAAGCATTATCTCAACAAGAGTAAAGCCTCTTCTTTTTCTTTGTCCTTCTTTTTTCTTTCCAAGTTTTGCCAATGAGAAAAAATTAGTAAAAAATGTTAAAAAATTCATTTTTAAAACTTTTTTATTTCCTATTTTAATTTTATTGTACCAAAAAGAAGTATTAGCACAATCACTCCGCAACGATTGGCGCGGCCGCCCGCAATAACCGACTGCAATATCCACCCGCAATATCCGCTCATTCGCGCGTCCGCGCGTCCACATGTTCGCGCGTCCGCGCGTAAATATCCGCGCATAAAATCCACCTGCTTATCAAACCACCCATCCAAAATCCGCACCGCCAAGATTTGCACAGGTGCCACCTGTGCGAGAATCTGCACAGGTGGCACCTGTGCAGATCTTGGCGGATTTATTTTTGCGGAAACCGGGCTTTGCTGCTAGGGAATCAAGCTTAATTGATTTAAGGCAGGAATATATAGTCCTGCCGGGCCCAAAGCTCCGCCGTTTGAATTGCTTGAGTAATCAGTGGCAGAGGCATTAAACACCAAGCCGTTTGAAGGATCTTCGTCAAAAATCTGGGTTATATCAAGGCCTAGCACTGTTGATTCCTGGGCGAAATAAGCGCGATCTTGGCCGTCAGTCAAAACCGGATACATTTTCGGCATAGACCATTTTCCATACCAATGCTTTTTCCAAGAATTATTCCCTGTCGCCAAATCAACCGCATACAAATCCAAAAATCCTCCGGTCAAATTGCTTGGAGTTCTTTTGGCGTAATATATTTCCCTGCCCATAGGCTCTATCCAGTCCGTAGAAATGCTAATCGGTTTTTTCCAATTTTCCGAATTAAGATCGGAAAAGCTGACAGAGTAAACCATTGGCCTGCAAATGTCATTCTCCGAATTCTCGCCAATTTCCTTGAAGCAATATCCGCCTCCGACTATTGCTATAACGGCATTGCCGCCGTTAAAAACAAAAGGAGCGCCGATTGAAACAGTTTTATTCTTTTCTCCCTCGTATTCTTCAGCATATTCCGGCTCAAAAACTCTTTCCAATATTTTTTGGCCGAAGCTGTTTAATTTTATCAGCTTTTGGTTGACTGCCAGATAAATATTGCCGGCATTGTCTAGAACGGGCCCTGCGGCGCTGAAGAAAGAATCTCCTTGCCCTATTTCCTGCGCTAGATCATAGTCTATATCTTTAACGGCTTGGTTCCCGTTGTCGGATAAAGCTAAAAGATGGGGGACGGATTGGCTGTCTGTCTTAGCAATAAGATAAAGCCTTGAATCTGCTCCCACCAAAGGATTGCCGGTATAAATCGCGCTGAAATTTTCGCTCCATTTAATTTTTCCCGAAGGGCTCGCGGCCCCGACACCGAAAGAAGAGAAAAAATAAATCGTTCCATCCGGGCTTAGGGCCGGAATCTGATAGGAATTAGATATTTCAAGAGACCATTTCTTTTGCCCTGCCGCGTCAAAAGCGTAAAGTCCGTTTTGGCCATCAACTTTTCCAAAAAAATAAACGGCTCCGTTTTCGTCAATAACCGGCGGAGAGCGGAAATCTCCGGACAGCGAAGCAAAAGCGCCGGCCGTTTCTTCTCCGTCCGGCCCTGCAAAATCTCCTTTGTTCGTAAGCCCGGCGTCATGTTTTGCCATGGGCCACGGATGGTTTGCCGCAGCTATTGAGAAAACGGGGCTGGCTCCCGATAAAGGAGAGATATTATCTTCACCGTCAACGGCTTGGACTGAAAAATAATAGCTTGAATCATAATAAAGGTCGGTAATAACAGCCACGGCCTCTTCTCCTTGCTTGGTTATGGCCAAGCCCGCTTCAATTTCTTCAAAATTTTCTTCTTTCGGATCTTGGTTGCGGACAAAAAAGATTATGTAATCCAGCTGTTCGGAAGGAGTGTCGGGATCGTAGGGAGCAAACCAAGACAATTTTACCGCATTTTTCTGATCGGGACAGCTTTGTACGGACAAATCGCCGATTGCTTCGGGCGCAAAAGACAAGCTGTCTTTAGGGCTTGGGTCTTGGGCTGCAAAATCTTGGGCATTGTTATCGGTATCTTGGTATTTTTCGCTGGCATTATGCCAAAGCCTGCCTAAAACACTTCCCGCCTCTTCAGGCGCAATCGCAGCCGCAGATTCTTTGATTGTCGGATCTTCCGCGCTTTCCGTTTCTTTCCATCCCAAGGCGTCTGCTTTCATAATATTAACTTGTTCCATAACTTCTTCGGCCGTGCCAGTCGCATTTTTCGGATTGCCCAAGAAAACAGCCATTGAGCCACTGCTGTCCGACAAGATGCCGGAAGAATACATCGGCCAATCGCTTTCTTCTTCCGGCCAGCCGCCGAAACTGATCAAATAGTATCCTCCTGCCGAGATAAAGGCATTTTCTCCCTCCGTACTTTCACAAAAGCTCTTGCTGCGATAAGGATCGTTCCATTCTCTTCCCAGTGGATAGTAAGAAAAGTAGTAGTTGCTTGATTCTTCTGAAGAATTAGGACAAAGAGAAACATCTTCGCTTGTCGGATTGTAAAGCTCAACATATTCTTGAGAAGATTCGTTTCCCAGTTGGACTTCTGAAATAATTAGATGGTTAACGGCGTCCGGTTCGGAAATATTCTGCTGGATTTGCTGATCAGGTTCTGAATTTGGAGACTCTGTGTTTTCGTTCTCATTCTCATTTTGGCTCTGCTGCTGGGAAGACGAGCTTCCGCCTCCTCCGCTATAAACGGCGGCTCCTAAAGAGTTTTCCGCTCTAGGAGTTCCCATTATGCCGTTTTGGCCGCTTCCGCTGTAAGTGTGCCAGCTCAAGTTGCCACTTCTTTCCATCGTCTTTTTCGGAGTGCTGCTTCCCGCCGGCCAGCTTGGCGCGGCTTCAGCTTTATCCTGCAAGCTGCAATCCGGACCGAATAAATACAAAGCTTCGTTGGCGTTACTCAAAGACCCTTTATAGATTAGATCCGCTGATATATGCGGCACGGAATCGTCATCCGTTCTTTCCAGCAAAAGAAATTCTCCCGGCAAAATTTGACTGCCCGAGTCAAAAACTATTTTTATCTGTCTGTCTTTGTCCTGTATCTGCCATCCCTCTAAATCTATTGTTTGGCTTGTCAGGTTTTTAAGTTCTATCCATTCATGAGTTGCGCTGTCCTCTGTCCCCATCCAAGCAATTTCATTAATAATAACTCTGTTTGATTGCGGCATTTGGCTGGATTGATAGTCGCAATAGCTTGTCGCGATTGAGGAATCGCTGTCGTCATTGTCGCGATCACTGTCGTCATTGTTGTCGCGATCTTCGTTGTTGTCGTCATTGTTGTCGCGATCGCTGTCGTCATTGTTGTCGCGATCTTCGTCAGTATTGTTGCCGCCGCTATCTTGGGAAATCTGTCCGTTCCTTTTTGCCAATTCTTGGACAATAGATACAAGACCCTGCTTTAAAGATTCTTTCTGTTCTTCTGTCTGCTCTTGATCTTGCTGGCGGCGCATTAATTCCCGGATAATATCGTTTATAGCTTGTTTCTGCTCTTCCAAAGTTAATTGTCGCGATTGTGTCGCGATAGACTGCGGTTGTGTCGCGGTCGTGTCGCGATTTGTCGCGGTTTCTGTTTCTTCTGTCGCGGTTATGTCGCGAATTTTTTCTTCTATTGTCGCGTTGACGCTAATTTGTTTTTCTTCTTGTCGCGATTTGTCGTCTATTGTCGCGATTGTGTCGCGATTTGTCGCGTTTTCTCCCTCGTTTGTCGCGGTCGTGTCGCGATTAATTTCCGTTAAAGATTGCAATCCGTTTATTTTTGATACTTCTGATGACAATATTTCTTCCTGCGCTTCTTCTTCTGTCAAATCTGTTATTGTTGGCACGAGTTGGGCTCCGAAAATATCTTCAAAGCCCTTTATTGAGCTTTGAAAAAAGTTCTTAATCGGATCAACAACGTTCCTTTCCCACCAAGATTTCGGCCTCAAGCCCAAATCCAAAACATCGGAGGGAAAAGAAATATCAATTTGGGGCCGCTCGGCCCAGGAATAAAAAACTCCGCCGTCTTGATTTTTTTGGATAACGCCAGAGACAGTAACAACAAAAGGCGGAATTTGTTCTCCGGGTTTAAGAGAATGATAAACTCCTGTTGCTAATCCGATAGAGCCTTTAGGAGAGGGAGGGTTAATGGGCTCTGTTGAATAAAGCCTTATGCTGATGTCGGCTTGGCTGTTTTCCTTTTCTTTATAAACAATAATATATTGGATCAGAGCCTTTTCCTTGTCCTCTTTTTCTTCCGAATAATATTTTGCTTCAAAAGCGCCCACAGAAAGCTTTATTTCGTTCTTAAAAAGCTCCGATTTAATATACTTAATTGCCGCGGCCACTGACTCTTTTTCAAACTTCTCAATCATCCCGACAAAAGCCGACTGAAAATCTCCGGTCAAGATTATTTTTCCTATTTCAATTCCCTGGATTGTTATAATTTTGGCAGTATCAAGCGGCACGTCGCTCAAAAGATAGTGGAAAAAATTATAATTGATAAAACTGCGCAAAGTTAAAGGAACCGCCATATAAAAACGGTCTTGGTCAAACGCCTTAAAGCTGGAGCACCATTTTTCAGTTAAAGCTTTGGGCAGGCTGTTTTTTAATATTTTCTGCGTATCCAATTGAGACAGCCTTGGATAATCATTGTTTTGCAGCATTGCTTCTTCCTCTGTTTGAGCAAAAATAATTGGAGGAAAGATCAGCGCAGCAGCTACAAATAAAAGAATAAATTTAAAGGTTTTTGCTTGTGTCATTTAATTGACACCGTTTCTAGGAAATTGCCAAAGTCCTTAAGGCATTGAGAGGCTTCTTCTTCATTAGCAGGTAGATAAACAGCAAAACTATAAGTTTTATGATTTTTAGAAACATAAAAAACATTAGCTTTCCCGGTCTCTTCGTTTTCAAATGAATGTTTTAAAGCGGAAATCCCATTTAAGGTCGTTGTTTCAAAATCATTTACAACAGCTCCTGTCGCCGCCCTATAAAATCCAGCGTCCTCTCTTATTTCTTCCAATTTTTCGTATTGGTATACCGTTGCTACCTCTATCAAACACCCTACTTCCAAAGGAAGAACCGGAGCTCCTATGTCGTCTTTTTGTATCTCTGTTCCCGGCGAGTAGATAATAACCGAACCTTCGGCATGATTTATTGTTTCTACCCCCCAATTTGAAGGAACATCGCAAGACAGTCCTGCTTTATTATTTATAACTTTGCTTCCTGTAATTGAATAATCGCTTGCCTTGCCTCTAACGGGATTTTTATTGCTGTTCCAAAGCCAAAAACCGCCTGCGCATATCAGGATAATGGCAAAAATCGTAAAAACGATGATTTTCGTTTTTCTATTCATCATTATTAATTGCTTCATAAGTATTAAACTTACTAAAAATAGCCAATAAATGGCGATAAAGAACAATATAAAAAGAGCTATGGGCTTGATCCTTGCCTCATTCCTTGCATTACGCTAGACGGAAGGGCATTGGTTTAATTTTTCGGCTTAGCCCGTTAACAGCTTTAGGCTGTAATTAATGCCGAAAAATATATAAAAAAAAGACAGCTGTGGGCTGGCAATTCATCTTTAAAAGACCTATTAAGATTTGAAGCAATGAAACAAAAGCCAATCAGCACGCTTAACAGCTCTAAGACTATTAAGACAATGAACTTTGGCTGCTTATTTTCAAAAGCCAAATCCAATAAAATAATACCACATCAAAATAATCAGCCTCAATCCCCTCCCTGTGGATAACTTTACAGAGGCCGGGCCTCTGTAAGTTTTTAGGCTTTTTTATAGTTGATCCAATCGCTAACAAAACTTATCATTCTTTCCTTTTCTTCAAACGTATTGTTTAAAAAATCTCTCTTGGTTAATGACGGAAAATTATTGTGCCCTAAATAATCAAGATAGCTGGACCAACGGTAATCTTCTAAAAATTCCTTGGCTTTCTCAACGTCTTTTATTCCCTTCTCTTTCCAGCCGGGCTCTATAATCCCAATAGGATTTGTATGGATGTAAACAAAAAGCGTTTTTAAATATTCGTTGCCTTCCACCCGCGAAGCCTTAAACCTTCCCTGGAACAAAGGACCGACCCTTTTATATTTTTCATTGAAATATCTTGCATATCCGGTATTTAACTTCTGCAAAAATCTGCTAATCCCTTCTTCTTTTTCCTGGCATAGAAGCAAATGGATATGGTTGGGCATAAAAACAAAAGCTAGAATTTCCACCAAAGTATTTCTTCCTCCCTCTTCTTCAAAAATAACAGAGGCCCGGCCTCTGTTAGCTGAAATTCTTTTGCTTCTTCTGTCGCGTATAGTTACCGACGAATCATCGTTAAACTCGTATAAAGAAAAAATACCCCGCCAATAATCTTGATCGTTCATAAAAATCCGCCTCTGCTCAACCCCGCGAGTTATTATATGATAAATCTCCCCGTTTATGAATTCTATTTGCCTTTTTGGCATATTAATAAACTACTCTATTTTTTAAATTATCCTCGCCCTAAGCCCTGTGGATAACTTTACAGAGGCCGGGCCTCTGTAAGTTTTTAGGATAGTCCTCGGAGATGGAGGATTATGCGGATAAGCAGGATCAATAGTTCTTGACGGGACATTTCGCCAATCGGCTTGTCAATTGTAAAAGGAAGATTAATTTGCGTAGAATTATTGGAATTTCCGGATCCCTCATTGGAATTATTGCTGGTTCCGGAATTAACCTGATCAAGAGTTGAAGCATTTAAGTAATAAGTATAAGAGTCCTCTTTTACGCCGCTTAAAGGAATCTTTGTTTCCAAACAGGGGATAATCGTTATAGACCGGTTTTGGCTGCTAAAATTGGGAATAATTAATTCTCCTTGCTGGTTTTTATCAAGGCTTATCGTTCCCAGTGAAAGCCTGCCGAGATTGTCTTCAATAATATATCTTAGCTTAAAATACGCAGCAGAATCGGCAGCCTTAAAGCTGATTTTCAGGCCGTCTCTGCCTCCGCTGAATTTCTGCCAGTGGCAAGACCATTCCGTCAAAGTTTGCCCCAAATTAATGCTGCCTTGGCCGGAAAAAGGCATAAAGTTGTTAAAAGGCACCAATTTTATTTTTTTCAAATCCTGGTTTTTGTAGCAATATTTCTCGCCCAAAGAGCAATCATTGGCCAAAACAGCCACGCTCCAATCGCTGAAAGCCTGGTTTAAAGTCATGCCGGAAAAATGCCCCTTCAAGTAATCATCTACGCTTTTTGCTCCTGTTTCAGAAGAATGCAAAGTATAAGACAGAATTTCAATTCCGTATTGTTCAACCAAGTAATGCGTAAAAAGCGTTAAAGCGCCGTAATCATACGCTTGTCCGCGCCATTCAGTAAAAGAATCAAAAGGATAATCCAAAAAATCATTGACTCTAGATTTGAGATAGCTCTGATTATAATTGTTATTGTATCCCAAAAGAGTAATGGCAAATTCGGCTCTCGCTTCATTTAGCCAAACATCGTCAGAAACGCCGTATATCCTGTCTTTTTGGTTATACTGGATTAAATGGGTAAATTCATGCGCTATAAGGCTTTTCATAAAAGGATCGGTCAAATAATCGGCGTTTAAATAAATCATCTCTCTTTGGTTGGAATTCGGAACCTGAATTTTTTCATATTCGTCATTGGTTCTAAAATAGCCCTTGTATGAATCTTTTAAAGAATAAAACAGTATTGTGATTTTGTTGTCATTATCTATGCCCGGCTTCCACTCCGAACCGAATTGATTGGTCAGAATGGGATATATCTTTGAATCAAATTCGCTGCCTAAGCCGTGCAAAGCGGAAATAGCCTCTTCTCTTTCTGAAGAAGGCAGATTGTTCCACCAATAATCGTCAACGTAAAAATACGCGTTGGAACTAATCTTTTTCAGAGAAGCGGAAATTTGGCTGGAAGAATTTTTGCTGTAATCTTTTTCCACAAAAAAATTCACTCTCTGATCTTGATAGTCCGCATTGGCGCAAACGGGCAAAATTGCAAACAGTATTGCAACTGAAAAAAATATCTTTTTTGAGTCCATTATTTTCCGCTAAGCAATTGTAATAGAATTTGAATTATTTGAATTAATAAATTTCTTCTTTGCTGATCATCATCCTCCTCTTCTTGAGAATTTTCTCCCTCGGAGGTTTCTTCCGCAGGCTGGGTTTGGCTGACAACTTTTACGCCGATGGCATCAGCAGGTTCCTCCTGAACTCCCATATAATCAATGGCGCGCGCTTTGATGGAATATTCTCCCTCTGAAGGCGCCGTCCAATTATACTCCCATTCAAAGCCCGTATCAATCGCCTTGGCCGCAACCGTCTTCTGCCAAGTTTCCCCATCGTCCAAGCTTATTTCCGCTTTTTGGATAGAAGAGCCGCCCTCATCCACGCTTTGGCCTTTGATAACAAAATCTTGTCCGGCTGTAATTTCCATCCCCTCCTGCAAATTGGCAATACTTGAAGACGGAACGGTTGTCAGAACCGTTGAGGTAGGATTATCCGGCTGGCACCAAACAATGTTGGAAATGCCGGAAGAACCGTCTCCGTTCACCGCTTTCATGGCAAAAAACCAGGTTCTGTCTTGAGCCAGTCCCCCTACAAATCCCTTAACGGAAGTCCCGCTCCAAGATTGGCTGTAAGCATAGGCTAAATCATAATTTCCATCATTTATTCCCGATAAGGCGTATTTCACTTCATAGCTTGTGGGGCTTCCCGCAGGAAGGCTCCACCACAGCCAAACCGATCCCGGAGTGCCTGAAAAGGCGCAACGCAAATCAGTAATCGCATCGGGCGCCGCGGCCTTGATGGAAAAAGGAGCCAAAACAACTATTAACGCAAAAAAGACTGAAAGCTTTAATATGTTTTTTGCTTTCATATTTTTAAAAAAAATTATTCTTATAATTCCAGTATAACAAAATAATAAAAAAAGAAAAATTGAAGAATCATATAAACGCACAGGCGGAGCTTGGCTTAAGCATCCGCCCGATATCTATACGATAAAAAAAGGCAGCCGGTTGCAAGATCACGGCAAAAAAATACACAGGAAAAATACACAGGTGCCACCTGTGCAGATTTCTGCACAGGTGGCACCTGTGTATTTTGCTTGGGTGTTTTTGTGTGATGACTAGATTGGCTTTGTTCCGATGCGGGCGGGATTTCAGCGTGGTAAAGCAAAGCTCGCTACGTAATAAATTTTTGCGAAAATTTAAACGTGGCTGGGAAGGCCGTGCAATAAACTTTGCGAAAATTTAAACGTGGCTGGGAAGGCCACGCAATAGACTTTGCGAAAATTTAAACGTGGCTGGGAATGCTGAAGCTCCGGCCACTATAAAGCAAAGCTCGCCGCGTAATAAATACACGGCCTAGATATAAACATATAAACAAAAATCTCTAGACATAAACAAAAATTTTGAAGCTACACAATAATTAAATACTTCTTGAATAAGCAAAACCCGCCTTCCCTAAAGAGGGTTGGCGGGATTTTGCTTTTCCGCTCTGCCTTTCACAAGTAAGGCGCGAAAATTCAGTACAAGATTACTATGTTCCAATGCTTACCAAGTTGGTGTCAGCAGGAATGGTGTAGTTTACACCGCTGCTGGAACCAACGGCGGCACCAGTTTCAGCAAAAGTTACAGAAGTTGACGGGATAATGGTCCAGTGCATGGAAGTGTTCTGTGCCCAAGCTGAAGTGTCGGTTGTGGTAATTTGCAAGCTAACTCTCTTTGTCACGCCATTAGTAATAACCAAATTGCTAGAAGCGATATCAAAGGTAACAGTTCCAGAGGCGGCGTCAACTGTGGTTGTTCCGACAGTGATGGCTGTGTCTGTGTCTGTGTCAACTAATCTGAACATGGAAGAAGTGGCTCCTGTTGGCAATCCGACTTTGGAGTAGAAAGTGACGCTAGTCAAGTTTACATCCGAAGTGGTTCCGTAGGAGTTCATTCCCCAAGTGGCATAAGTCTTGTAAGTTCCTCTTCCGACTGTTCCAGACGGAGAAGCAGCGTCTTTCAAGATTTCAACAACGATCGGGTTCAAAGTGTAGGTTCCCGCTGCGGTGTTGCCGCTGCTAACGCGAAGGTCGCCCGCTGTAGAGGATTGGAACAACTGTCCGGAAGTCTTTCCAATGGTGGTGAACTGTCCGGAAGTGGCGGCAATCGTCCAGTAGAAGTTAGTGCCGGTAATGCTGGAAGCAGTGTTGGCAACAATTCTCAAAGTCTTGGCGGTGCCTTTAACAAAGGTTACGGCAGGAGACAAAATGTCTGTTCCGCTGAAGGTAACTGTGTCGGCGCCTGTGGCAGGAGCGACAAAGTTTGTTACCTGGGTGGTTCCGTCATACAAAGCGACTCCGTTCAACAATGTGTCCATTGTGCCGGTGCTGGGAACACCGGTCAAGACCAAAGATCTCAATGACTGATCTTCTCTTTGGGCAGTGACTTTAAGAGTTCCAACAGTAACCTGGGAAGCAGGACTCATGATGGATTGGTCCAAAGGAGTTTCCAAAGCGTCTCCAGCATAAGTGGCAGTCGGTCCTTGGTTGATGCTAACAGCCGGCAACGTCAAAGTTGAAGCTGAAGTAACATTGTAGGATCCGGCTTGAGCGGAAGAATTCATTCCGGTGCCGATAATGGATTTGTTTCCTGTCAAGTTTTTCTCTAAAGAAACGACTATAGAAGCCGGGTCAGGAGAGTTAATTCCATTAGTAATACCTTTTACGTAGAAAGGCATTGTGGTGTTGGCCGGAATAGTGGCGCTCAAGTTGAAGTAATTGGTGGTGGCCGGAGAGTCATCCCAGTCAGCAGCGGCAAAAGTAGCCAAGTTGCTGGAGATTAAAGCTCCGCCTTCGTTGTATAAACCAACGGAAGTGATGGATCCATTGGCTCCGGACGGACCGGTGATTTTGAATCCAAGGGATGATACTAATACGTCTTCCCCAACAGCTCTGATGTCAAAGACACCCAAGGTTTGAGCAGAGGTGGATTTAACAAATTGAGCGGCTGTTCCTTGCGGAGTGGAAGCGCTAACAGAAACGGATAATGTTCCAGCAGTGATAGCGATCTCGTTGGTGGCTCCAGCGGCCAAAGCAGAGCTCGGGCCGGCAACGCCGACGCCGGAGGTAGCTCCGACACCTGAAACGGAATCAATGTCAGCTTGCAATTCAACCACTCTGCCGGATCCGGAGACTACATCTCCCAAAACTTTCAAGGTCTTGGCAGATCCTCTAGAAATAGCGAGAGGAGAAGTGAAATTAACAGTGGCTTTTCTGCTTGAAAAAGCAGAAGCTGTTCCAACAACAGTGCCGTCTACGACGACTCTGATGTTGTTGATGTCGGTGTCAAGAATGGCGCTTCCTGTTCCATCTCTCGGGGTTCCAAGATAGGTGACAACAAATTGGTTAATGTTGACATCTTCATTGGTTCCGGCGGAAACGACAAAGTTGCCTAATTCAACATCTTTGGTACCAGATCCGACGGAGGTGACGGGAACGACAACGCCATTGGTGACGCTAACTGATCCCAAAGCTCCTCCGGCAACAATGGTGTAAGCATTGCCAACAACAGGGAAAGTTCCGGTAAATGTGGAATTTCCTCCGATGGAGGCGGCTGCTTCAATACCCATTTTAACAGTTGCGGAAACTCCGGTGGCGTTAGAAGAAACAGAAACTACGATGTCCAAAGTCTTGGAAGTGCCCTTGATGATGGTAAGAGCGGGGGCAAAAGTAAAGGTAGCGACTCCGGAAACCATATATTGGGTTGTTCCAATTTGTTTTCCATTTTCAAAAACCTTAACAGCTGAAATATCAACATTGGTAAGGTCGGCTGTTCCGAAAGACTTGACTTTCAAGGTGTTGATAGTTGCATCGGCATCAGTTCCGGCGGTCAAGACCACTTTGGCGACTGTCTTGTTGGCTTCACCTTTCAATATGTTTCCGCCAGCAGGAGTGTCAGAAGCTAAAGCGACTGTCAAAGGAGTGCCGGTAACTGTTGCTGTTCCTGTTCCAGAACATGGCAAGCCGGTTGTCGGGCTGTATCCAGTGGCTGTTGTGCATCCTTCGGGAAGAGTAGTTACGCTAACCGGAGTGCATGGCTCGCCGGTTGTCGGGCTGTATCCAGTAGCTGTTGTGCAGCCTGCCGGAAGAGTTGTTCCGGTTCCTGTAGAGGTGCCGGAAGCTAATAATTCATTTAATTTGGCTCTTGTGATAGGGCCAACATAACCGTAGACAGGAGTAATTCCATATTTTGTTTGGAAAGACTTGACTGCGGCAGTTGTCAACGCACCAAAATAGGTGGTTTCATTTCCTGCAGATCCAACTCCAGTTGCGGCGACTTGGGTGTCGGCGCTCTGGTTTAAGAAAGCCTGCAAGCATTTAACGTCAGCGCCTGTAGAACCTTGGCTTAAGTTTCTGTCAAAAGTAATGCCAGCGCAAGCGGCGGGAACATTACCAGTGGCAGTGGTGCCAGTGGTTCCGGTAGTTTGAGTAGTTGTTTGACCAGCCAACAATTGGGCGATCAAAGCTACTAAGCCGTCGTTGTCACACTCGCTAAGAGTGCTAACAGAACAAGCGGCAGCTGCCGGACCGGCAACTACTAAAGCAAAAGCAATAGAGGCTAAAGCGACTAAAGTTTTTTTGGAATTCATTTTTGCTTTATTGATAATTTAATTGCAAAGATATTCCTTGGAAGTTCTTTTGAATTAAATTATCCTTTTTATTTTTTCCCGTAAGCCTTTCGGCTTAAGGGTTGACCTATTATTTTTGGAAGCCGCTGCCGACCCTTGTTTGGCTATGCAGCCATAAGCGACTCTTTGAGCCTTACTTTTTTGGCCTTGCCGCAAATCAGTTTTCCTGGTTAGCGGCAAGACCGCAAAGCAAAGGCTTCATTTTCTCCTCGTATGCCGAGGGCGGAAAGAAGGTTGTTTTTTCTTTGCTCGTTCGCAAAGAAGAAACCTGCTCTCTGCCCTCAACACGCTCGGAGCTACTTACTTACGAATTTTCAATGAATGTTTCCTGCCTGCCGGTAGGCAGGCAATTTTCAATCTCTAGTTATTTATTACTGGTTTTGGTTTGTTTCTCCTTCTGTCTTCGGCGTGGTGGTCGCGTTCTTGGCTTGGTTCGGGATTTCATTAATTACGATATTCAAAGCGTCTTCCACTTCTCCTTCGGCCAAAAGATCTTTCGCTTCCAACAACAGAACAGCTTGAGCTTCGGTTAAGCTGCTGTTTTCCAATTTCTCAATTTCATTGTCTAAGTATAACTTATAATACGCAGCGGCGGATTCTGCAAGATCTGACTTTTGCACATCGTTAACAATATCTGTTTTGATTGTCTGCTCTATGGCTTCCTGTTGTATTTTTAAAGATTCTAATTGGCCGACAACCTGCCTGGCTATTCTCTGCTTGTCTTCGCTTGAAGCTTCTTTCAAAGCTTTGGAAGCAACGGCCAATGTTTTTTGCGCCTCAACTATGCTTGCCGCCAGTTTTTGGCCTTGGTTCTTTTCTTGCAAGGTTATCTTGGAAAGATCGTCAAACCTGGCCGCGGCCAATTCCAGCTGGGCAATCGCCTTTTCTTGTTCCGGCACAAAAACCATTTTAACGTTCTGCGAAACCTTTTTTAAAGGATAAAGCAAATCTCCGGGCAAAGCGTTTTGGGCTACGGCAAAAGAAGCGCTCGCAGTTATTGAAACAAAAGCGAAAGCGGAAACGGCCAAAGAAAAAGCCGGCTTGGCGAAAAGATTAAAGCTAATCCAAGATAAAGGCCGTTTAACCGGTTCGGTCGCCATGCCTTCCGGCAGGCTGGCCAAAATTCTTTGTTCCGTCAAAACAGCCCAATCAGCATTGGGCTTGATGCATTCAAGCTGCTCCAGTTTTTCAATTATTTGTTCGTCTGTCATTTTCATAGTTCAAAAGGCTTTTATGCCTGGAAGGCAAAGATTTTTCCCGCCTTATATATTAAGACGGATTTTCAGACTTTTTGTTACACATTGCCCGCCATAGCTCTGAAAGAGCGGAGGAGGGCTTTGCCGCAGATCCCCAATCCTGCCAATTATAGGCAGGCAAAAAACGACTCTCCCTAAAAATACACCAATCGGATTGGTGTATTTTTTAGGCTTCTTCTATGATTCGGCGGAGTTGTTTTAGGGCGCGGTGGATAATCACTCTTGTCGCGGCTTCCGTTTTATCAAGAGACTGGGCAACTTCGCCGATAGGGGCTTTGTCAATGTAATAAAGCGATACGGCTTGGCGCCAATCGCCGCGCAACCGCGCCAAAGCGGCGTGGACTTGTTTTGCGTCATCGGCTAAAACGGCTTTCCTCTCAATGTCCACTTTATCGTCTTTTAAACTAAAATATTTGTCTATGTCCAAATTATAACGGTTGTCGCGGCTGCGGTAATGGTCAGCCACCAAATTATGGGCGGTGCGAAATAAAAAAGCGGAAGGATTTTTGATGTCTTTGTCGCGGCAAACTTGCTGCCAATAGCGAGTAAAGGTTTCCGCCGCTATATCTTGCGCAATAGGTTCGGACCCAATCTTCAAATAAATGAAACGATAAATCTTCCCTATCTTTTCCTGATAAAGCTTTGAAAAATTTTCTTTTTTAATATTGTCGTTATCCATTTGTTTTAATTGCCGCGGTCGTGTCGCGATCCAGCGTTGCGGCTGTCGCGATTGTCACGGTCGTGTCGCGGTTAAGCATTATGGCTGTCACGGTCGTGTCGCGGTCTTGTCGCGATTGTGTCGCGGTCGTGTCGCGGTTCTGTCGTGGTTGTCGCGGTCGTGTCGCGATTCTGTCGCGGTTGTCGCGATTGTGTCGCGATTGTGTCGCGGTTCTGTCGTGGTTGTCGCGATTCTGTCGTGGTTGTCGCGATTGTGTCGCGGTTCTTTCGTGGTTGTCGCGGTCGTGTCGCGATTGTCGCGGTTCAGCATTATGACTGTCGCGGTCTATGCTATCTCTTTCCTTCTTAAGAAACCCTTATCAAAAAACAATTCCCTGATTATGTCAATATTTTCTGTTCAAAAAATAAACTAACTTTTATGAAAATAATAAATATCTCTCCCCTTTTTAACGGCTTTCAACATTTGCCTATTTCTAAGATTGTTTAGCTTCCTTTGCAAAGATCTAGTTCCGTAATCAGGAAGACCTTCTTCTATATCGCTTCTTTTTGCCTTTCCTTTTTCTTTTAAAAATTTCAATATCTTTTTTTCCGAGGCAGTCATTTTTTCGGGATCTTCAAAAAAATTCACTTTTATTTCTTCGTCCCTTTCTTCTCCTTTTGCCTTTTTTACGGCTCTTTTAGCCGGCTCTTTTTCTTTTATTTCTCTCGGCTCGGAAATCTGCTTAACCGCTGTCTTTTCTTTTATTCTCCTGCTCAATATTTCCTTAATTTTCTCGTATTCATTTTCTAAAATTAGAAAATTCTTGGAATCAACCCAATCCTGTTCTTTTGCCAAATCAAACATTAATGTTATTTCATCTAGATAGAATAAGTTTCTTTTTACAATATCCGTTTTCTCGGTTTGGGAAAGAAAGCTTAAAGACTGTTCGGAAATTGACAAAGATGAAAAAATTTTCAGGGCTCTGCGGCGCAAAGCAAACTTTAACGGCTCTTTCTTTGGAAAAAGAGCCGTCACCTTATACAGGGCTAATGTAAGTTTAAAAATATCGGCTTTAGTCATGCTGTTTTGATCGTCGCAAATATAAAAAAGATTATTAATCCTATAAAACGCATTATAACCTAAATTTGCCATTTTGCCTAGTGTAAACAAATAAAAAACCGCTTTTTAAAAAATAAATCTTTATGCCTTGCTGGTTAGAAGCTTAATGCCAAGACCGGAAATCTGCCCTCCGGCAAAAATTAAAAAAGTGGCAAAAGCCGTCCAGCTCGCCATATTGATAAACTGGAAAATTGTTTCTTCGGGAAAAATATTGGAAATGTTTTCCATCGCTATTTTTTCAGCCTGATTCTGCAAAAAAATTTGAGCTTCAGTTGAGTCCTTGGGTAAAACTGCAATCTCCTGGTTCTGCTGGACTTTTTTAACCTCTCCCTGTTCTGCCGGTTTAAAAACCTGCGGAAAATCTTTTTTCCCCATAAAAAAATCATAAGAAGAGAAAACTGTCCATCCGATCAGCGACAGACCAGCAGCCAATATTAACCAAGCAGATAACTTTGTAAAATTAGGATCCATAAATATTTGTTAAATTTAAAATGCAAAAATAAATTTGATTTTTTAATTTTAATTTTGCTATAGTCCCGCAAACGCCTTAATTTTGGCAATCGGAAAAACAGTTATTGAATTGTCGCTTCCATATATATATGAAAGACCTAAGACATTCCCCTCAAGATCAAAAATCGGAGAGCCCAAAGACTCTTCCGTTTCTATAATACTCGTTTTTACAAAAAATTCACCGTTGAAAGATTTGACGATCCCTTCGTTTACCGAAAAATCGGGCAAAAAAGTCTTGGCGTCAAAAATTTGGCTTATCAAAAAAATCCTTTCCCCAATTTTTAGCTGGTCCAGCATAAAAAACCCGACAGCGGACAGCCCGTTTTTTTCAATTTTAACCAAGGCCAAGTTTTGATCCGTATCTCTTTTTATCACCTGCCCCTTAACGGCTTGGCTGTCTATGAAAAAATAATTTTTGCCGGAAGAGGGAACCAGCTCCGCCAAAGTTACGGCTAATCCGTCAGAAGTTAAAATCAGCCCCGATCCTGTAATTGTTTTTTTGCCGACAACCGTTTTCACTCCGAGAACCGAGCTTTTCACTTTTTGGATTGAATCTTTTAAAGCGTTATTCTCCTGAATATAATATTTTTCTTCCTTGGTTACAAAATAGTTCGGAGAAGATTCTATCGCCGAATAAAAATTGGGCAGAAATTTTTGTCCCAAAAAACCGCCGAGAACGCCGGCCGCAATCATCAGTAAAAAATAAATAAATTGTTTAATCGGCATAGTAAATTATTTTCTCTTCGCGGAAGATTTTTTAGCCGAAACCGAATCAATAAAAAATATCTTATCGTCCTTGGCGTCAATCAAAGCTCTCTCGCCTTCTTTAATTTGAGAAGTGACTATTTTAAGAGCCAAAGGATTTAATATTTCCTTTTGGATTACTCTTTTCAGCGGCCTGGCTCCAAGCATCGGGTCAAACCCTATTTTCGCCAAAAGGCCTTTGGCTTTTTCAGAGATATTAATGCTTATTTTCTTCTTTTTTAAGCGATCTTTAACCTTTTCAATCTCCAAGTCCACAATCTTTTTGATCTCCTTTTCTCCGAGATAATCAAAAATTACAATTTCGTCTATACGGTTTAAAAATTCGGGTTTGAATTTTTCGCGCAAAGCGGACATAACTTTTTCCTTTAAGTCTTTCTTTCGGCTGATCTTTTCCCCGCTGTCAGACAGGAATCCCAAAGTGGACTCGCGGGCAATAACGTCCGATCCGACATTGGAAGTCATAATTAGAATGGTATTGCGGAAAGAAGTCGTCCTGCCTTTAGCGTCGGTCAGCCGTCCGTCCTCCAAGACCTGCAAAAGAATATTGAATATTTCAGGATTTGCCTTTTCAATTTCGTCCAGCAAAATGACGCTATAGGGCCTGCGCCTTACTTTTTCTGTCAGCTGGCCTCCTTCGTCGTAACCGACATAGCCGGGAGGAGATCCGATCATTTTGGAAACGTCAAATTTCTCCATATATTCGGACATATCCACCCGTATCAAAGAATTTTCGTCGTTAAAGAGGAATTCGGCCAAAGCGCGGGCGGTTTCGGTTTTTCCCACTCCTGTCGGTCCGAGAAAAATAAAAGAGCCTAGAGGCCGGGATTCTTCCGAAATTCCGGCGCGCGCGCGGCGAATGGCATTGGAAACGGCTTTAATGGCTTCTTCTTGGTCAACAATTCTTTTGGCTAAAACATTCTCCATTTTTTCCAATTTCTTTACTTCCGATTCCAAAAGCCTCGTAACCGGAACTCCTGTCCAGCGCGAAACCACGCGAGCGATTTCCTCGGAAGAAACTTCCTGCTTTAAAATAGGATTTTGCTTCTGCAAAGCCACTAATTTTTTCTCGTATTTTTTAAGATTTTTGAGCAAATCCGGCATTAGGCCGTATTTAATTTCAGCCACCTTTTGCAAATCCCCTTCTTTCAAGGCTTTTTCTTCTTCATATTTTTGCTTTTCAATCCCTTTCTTCAGTTCTTTGATTTTGGAGATAGTTTCTTTTTCGGTTTGCCATCTTAAAGAATAAGTCTTTGCTCTTTCCTGCAATTCAGCCAGCTCTTTATCTATGGCTTTTTCTCTTTTAACAATCTCTTTTTTTTCCTTATCGGAAGCGGTTAATTTTTCTTTTTTCATCGCTTCCCTCTCAATCTCCAATTTTTGGATTCTTTTGGCCAATTCTTCATACTCCACCGGCTCGGACTCCATTTCCAAACGCAAAGCCGAGGCGGCCTCGTCCATCAAATCAACCGCTTTGTCAGGCAGAAAACGATCGCTGATATAGCGGCTGGACAGCTCGGCGGCGGCGACTAAAGCCGCGTCTTTTATTTTTAGCCCGTGATGAAGCTCATATTTTTCTTTTAAGCCGCGCAAAATGGCGATTGTGTCTTCAACCGCGGGTTCGTTCACCATTACAGGCTGAAAGCGGCGCTCCAAAGCCGGATCTTTTTCAATATATTTTTGATATTCTTTTAAAGTCGTAGCTCCGATTGTCCTTAATTCTCCGCGCGCCAAAGCCGGCTTCAACAGATTGGAAGCGTCAATGGCTCCTTCGGCTCCACCGGCTCCGACCAAAGTATGCAATTCGTCAACGAAAAGGATATACAGGCCTTGCGTTTTTTTGAGCTCTTTGAGTAAAGCTTTTACTCTGTCTTCAAACTCTCCGCGATATTTTGTTCCGGCAATAAGAGATCCTAAATCCAAACTAATAAGCTCTTTATTTTTCAGACTTTCCGGCACGTCGCCTTTAACGATTTTTTGGGCCAATCCTTCAACAATAGCGGTTTTTCCCACTCCAGCCTCTCCGATTAAAACCGGATTGTTCTTGGTGCGGCGCGACAATATCTGCATCAGCCTCCTGATTTCGTCCTCTCTGCCAATAACCGGATCAAGCTTTCCTTTTTTTGCCAAGCCGGTCAAATTACGGGCGAATTTTTCCAATATCTTATAATGAGACTCCGGATCGGGAGAAGTTACTCTTTCTCCGCCGCGCAAATGGTCAAAAATCTTTTTAGCGGTTGCGTAGTTCAATTTTTCCTCTTCCAAATCATCAGCGCCGATGCTGGCGGGACGATCAACGTATGCCGCCTTGCCTAAAATATCTTTGGCTCTGGTCGGCGTGGACAAAAGGCCGAGGAACAAATGCTCCAAAGAAATAAAATCGTCCTGCATTTGAGCCGATTCGTCGCGCGCGCGATTTAAAACTTTGACCACATCCTGCGTAAGATAAAACTGGCCCAAAGCCTGCCCGGGCAAAACCGGTATTTGGCTAAGAGCGTTTTTAACCCTTCTTTTTAAATCGTCAATATTTACCCTTAATCTTTCCAGTAAATTTAAAACTATGTTTTCATCGTCAGAGAGTAAAGCAAAAAGAAGATGCAAAGCATCTATCTGCTGCTGGCCTTTTTCTCCGGCTATTTTTTGGGCGTCCATCAAAACTTTCTGCGCCCTGTTTGTAAAATTCAAACCATCCATATACTTAAAATTCTATAATAATTAAAAGGCAAAGGCAAATAATTTATACACTTGATTTGCAGCCGCATAATTCCCGCTTCTTTTTAAAAAAGATTTTACAACTGGAAATTATTCACAACCGCCTTTATTTCCCCGATTTTTCAACCAAATAAAATCATCAAAAAAAATCGGCAGAGGAAAAGCAATTATAGCAGACAGAGCCCGGCGGTCAAGAAAAATTGTTCTAAAAATAAAAAAATGCACAGGTGCCACCTGTGCAAGTTTTCGCACAGGTGGCACCTGTGTATTTTTTCCTGTTATAGAGTTAATTAGAAATCTATTTCAAGTCGTCGCTGGCGTAGTATTTGACGGTATAACCATCCT
>Ga0172381_10001570_pt1 | contig 26534 bp, 25 predicted proteins | sample Leawel6488metaG_FD_119754 | JGI IMG/M metagenome (GOLD analysis project Ga0172381, IMG submission 119754) | Leachate microbial communities from a municipal landfill in Southern Ontario, Canada - Leachate well 64-88 metaG | ecosystem: Engineered > Solid waste > Landfill > Unclassified | place... | reverse complement strand
TTATTATTCTTCTTTTCTATCTTACTTTTTATGTATTCAATACTTCTTTTCTTTTCTGCTAATCTTTTGATATAAATATTGGAATCAATCGCGCCGGATAGATACTGAAACCACGTTGTATTTCTGTCAGTGTTGTTTGCATTTATTTCTTTTGTCAGTTTTTCTAAGTTGTTTTTTGTATGTCTAACTAGTGCTATTGTGTTTAATATACGCATTGCTATTGCAATTATTTTATTAATGTTTTACAATATTTGTAACCGAATGAAACTCGGTCAATGTTTCAATCTTAATTAAGATCACTTTTGAAAAACCACCTTACAATACTTAGCGGTATGAGGTGGTTTTTTTAATGTTATTCTTGTACTAGCCAATCAAGTTGCATAAGTAGTTGTATTGTTACCCCTTCGCTACCTTCCAACTCTTCTATTTTAATTTTCGTAAATTCTAGTTCTATTTCTTGATCTTGCAACTCACTAAATTTTTTGTAGAATGCTTCAGATTTCTCTTTATCTTTCATATCAATTTCAAACCCTTCCGGTTTGCCTTCCTCGTCTAATTTTTCTTTGCCAAATTCTTTAATCAAACCAACTCGTACTTCTTCATAAGATTTTAATTCACTATCTATTTTGTTGATTAATCTGCTCATCCAGTATTTAGTTTTGACTGGTACTTTTTCTAGTTTCAGAGAAGTAAAAGTTTTTAGAGCCTCAACCGAACTAACAATCTTTCCCAACTTTACTTTTTCCATTTTTTATTTTATTAATAATAAATATTATATTAATTATATCACTTTTGTTCTTTCTTCCATTTATTTATATCGGCTATTATCGATTTGGATGTTTTCGGTGTTTCTGCACTTTCATATTCATATCCGTAACTTTCTAATATTTCATCAGCCACATCACTTCTCATATCATCCAGTTCTTTTTTCTTATCTTCCGGCTGTAACTTGTTATATTCTTTATCATCTATCATCTGGAGTGTTCTGTTTTTCCACTCTAATTGGAAGTGCTTAAATGCTTCTTTATATTTTTCATCACCAAGTTGCGTCTTAGCTTGTTCAAATCTTTTCCAATCTTCAACATCCGATAAAGAAGGAATAGAGTCGTCTTTCAGCAGTTTAGAATATTCATCTGTTATTTTGTTTGACAAGTCATTTTTTAATCTTCCGCCGGCAAACAAACTCCACAATGGGTCAGGTGTTTTTATCTCATTTCCGAATTGATCAGTCATTAATTCAAGTCTAGTCCTTAGTCCTGGGATTCTTTTTTGGATTCTTCCCCAAGAAGTTCCATCGGTCCATCTGTCGTATTCATCTGTCATTTTAGCAATATCACTAACTATTCCAGGTATAACCCTTGAAGCTGTCCAATCAACTGCACCATCAAGCAAATCAATCACTACTTTATCAAAAGAGTCTTTTTTAGTTACTGCCTTTCTTAGATTTTCCGATAATTCTCCAAGTTCTTCAATAACTGGAACCTGTCTGAATATTTCCTTTTGACCGAGTAAATAGAATAATGCTTTGTTTGGCCAGTTATCTCCATACTTTTTGGCATATAGCAAACCTAACAATGGGCCTTGCAATACACCAAAATAATCAGTTGATACCCATTTATCACCAATTCTTACCATGTGATAATATCTTGATCCACCACGCAGATACAAAAGCTTTTCTTCGGCACTCCATTTTTCGGGATAGCCAAGCAAAATATCTTCATCATCAAAAGCAGAACCAACAACAAAAGCCAGAGTTATACCAAGACCGGCCCTGATCATCTGCCTAATGGCCATGTGAGCAGCTTTTTTATCACCAGAAAGCACATCTTTTTTGGCCTTGTACAATTCATATGCTCCAATAGGCAATCCAAATCCTGCGGTTTCTAAAGCCATTTGCCCCATGTTGGCAGGAGTTTTAACAAACGGCATAATCATATCACCAGCCTTTATTTCGCCACCTGCCTTGTTTATAGCTTCTCGTATATTTAAACCAACCGCGGCAATTTTACCTTTATTGGTGAAGGTTGCCAGTTGTGCGTCAAGAATAGCTTGCTCTCTGATATAAGCACCTTCTTTTGTTTCCGGTACTATCTTCACAGAATCCAACATCATCTCTCTCGCTCTTTGTTTGGCTTTAATACCAGCCAATTTTTCTTGTCTGGTGGCAATATGTGAAGAAAGTAGGTTGGCTGTATCAATGAAAGCGATTGAAGCCGATACTACATCAGGTACGCCCATTAATTGCTTGAAAATATAATCCTCTGTAACTCTACCCCATGCCCTCAAAAATCCCTTTCCTTCAGAATGACTTGTTTTTTCACCAAGTGTTTTAGTTCCTGATTCAAGTGAAGTTATACGAGTAACATCAGTACCTGTTTTTTGATAAACTCTGTAAACCATATTCACATACTTTAATGATAGTTCTGAATTTAGTCCACTAAACTGTACTCGCGCCAGTCTTTTTTCAAATGATTGTAATAATCCTTGTACTGTATTTCCAATAATATTAGTTACCGGAGATTTTACGGAAGCCAACATCATTCCCCTCCCGATTGTACCGGAGAATACATGCCATTGATTGTTTGGAGTTTTGCCGTCTATAAATTTATCAAGTTTTTTCTTTTCTAAAAAGTATTTTTCTGGTATTCCAAACTCATTTACATCATCAATCAGACTTTCCATTTTTTCTGTTTGCTTAACCAACATATTCAATTCTTCTGGTGATAATTTTACTTTTTTGCTACCAGTAAATTTCTTCTCATCATTATATTGAGTAAATATTTTACTGACGTAATTTCCGATATTTTCCGGTGATAGTTTACTCCACATACTCATAATTTGTGATGTTTTGCCTGACACAGTTCCTTTTTTCATTACTCTTTCTAAAACCTTATGTGCGTCTTCTAATCTTCCCATTTTCTGAAATTCAACGCCAAGCAATTGCCCTATAACTTGTACCTCTGCACCCATCTCATCACTCATTACTCTTTCAAATGCTTTTTGTGGATCATCAATAATAGCTTGTTTTGCTAATGCTTTTATTTCTGGGTTATGCTCAACTTGATAAAAAGATTTAATGTTTCGTTTGGTTATTGCTTCGGCAACATCAGATTTAGCAACATTCTTTGAAAATCCTCTTTCCTTTATATCTTTCCCTTTCCCGGCCAATATATCATTATACAAAGCAGTTATTTTATCTGTATTTTGTTTATTGAGTAGCACTTTCACATTATTCAAAATATTATCAAAGAATTGTTTAATCTTCCCAATAATACCTTCTCTTGATTTGGCATAGTTAATAAAGTTTTCTGCCAATACTTCTTCCGCCTCGTTCCAAGTTCCGTCTTCTTTTTTATATTCTTTTAGTACTCCAACACGCTCGTCAATATCAGTAAACAAATCAATGTATTTATGTACTGCTTCGTGGTAGAAAGTATCTTTGGCGTCCACTTGTCCTTCTACTATCTTGATCATGTTTTGCTTGTAGCTTCCAAGTGCGTTTTGTCCGGTTGGAGTTAAAAGTCTTTCGATAAAATCGGTGTTCTTATCACCAAATATTTCAAGGTTTAGTTTGTCTATTTCTTTGCGTTGTTCGTCGGTTATTTTAATACCGGTCTTTTTTTCTATTACGTCACCGGTTCTAAACTTCTCCCCATTTACCTTATCCCACTCGGATTTTAGTTGGGAGATTTCTGATCCTATTTCAAATTCTTTGTTTTTGGCTGTATTGTTTGATCCTTCACCCAATAAACTTCTAGCCCTTGCAAATCCACTAGGTGCAAAAGAGTTGTTATTATTTTTAAGAGAATATAAATCTGAAATAATCAAATAACCGTCATTATCTACTGCTGATTCCAAATCTAATTCTTTATATTTTTTATCTAAACTTTCTAAATAATTTTCAATAATATTATTTATCTTTTCTTTTTGATCTGCTATAAAGGAAAAAGATTCCCTTCTATATTCATCAATATAATCTTCTAATTCTGATTCATCTATTTCTTCGTTTTCTACTTTTTCTTGTAATTCTTCGAATTTTTCATCAAATTCAAAATCGGTGTCCATTGGTCTTTCACCACCTTCTGATTCATCGTAAACTTGCAAATCATAGATAATTTGTTTTTCTTCTCCTGTTATGTTGATATCTTTCATCAAATCTATTACTCTACCAATATATTCATCAATTTTCCCATAATCTCCAGATTCTGAATTAAATATATCTTCACTATCAAGAGAATGTATATCATGCCTCAAGCTTTGTATCTCTGAAATATACGCATCATTTTCCATGAATTTGTCAGCAATACTTTTTTGTTGCCCCTTCACCCACTCATCAAAACTCATACCGGAGGCTTTGGCTTGTTCTATAGTCATATCTTGTAGTTCTACTCTATACATTTCTCTCTTACCTGCCATTTCTGCTAGGTAGGATTGAACATCTTTATCTACATCTGCTTGTTCCGGTGATTGGTCTTGTTGCCCCCCAACTTTCGTATCGTCCGCACTAACAGTTTCTTTACTATTAAGTTTTTCAACTTCTCGCTTAATTTGGTTTTCATATTGTTCCTCTTTGGCTAATAATATTTGTTCATCATATAGTTCGATAGGGGTGAGTTCGTCTGTTATAGCATACAAACCATTCTGCAAACTTTTTTCGTTTATGATACTTTCTATTTCTTTATACAACATTATTCCTTTCATAGAAGTAGGAATAGTACCTTTTTTAATATGTTGCACTACTGATTTAATTAATTTAGCATTTCTCAAATCTTCCGGTATCCAGTCCGGTATGGTTGATTTAGCACCGGTATAATCTCCGTCTTCTGTCCTAACTCTGTACCCACCTTCTCCGTATTCTAGTTCTTGCAAAAATTCAGATTCAAATTGTGCTTGAATAGTGTTTGGATCATCTTCTTGATTTATATCAAATTCATTAACTAAACTTATTTTATTAAAGTCTTCTTGGCCATATACACCTTGAATATTCTCATATGCGTCACGCCATGCTTTTTGTTCGGCTCTATTAGCTTTTAATTTCTTTAGATATTCAGTAGTGAGGGTATCGGCTATTTGTTTGATTGATTGTCCAGGATAAATATTACTTATCATCTTACTAAATAAATAATCTCTCATGTAATCACGATAATCATTTTTTACTTCAAATCCTTCTTTTTTGAGTAGTTTCCCGGCATGGTTTATATATTTATTCATAATATCAAGCCATGCGTTCTGTTGTGTTTGTAACATTATTTGAGCAGACGAACTCACATCATCGGCATTAGCAATGATTTTATCATCTATATTTTCAGTGGATAGAATTGATTTGTTATATTCTCGTAATTTATTTATATACTGATAATTCAAAACATCGGTACTCTCATTCATACTGTACATAAAACCATCCAGTGTCATTTTATCCATTTCTTTAACAGTCGGTAACTTATCTTTGATACTTTCTACCGCTTGTTGCATTTTAGCTAAATCAGGTTTGTTATTCCAAGTATTAGCATTAATCAAAGTATCAGATCTTTGTTTTAATCTAACTACATTTTCGGTTTGTTTTGTACTTTTCAAAAAGTTATCAAGCAATTTATGTGCTTCTGTAATTGCTTCTTGCCTGTTGTCTAATAGAGTTTGACCAAAATTAACATTATATACGCTCTTACCGGCTTGGGCATCTATATTATAACTGTATTTATTATCATCATATTTGAATAATTCTATATTAAAATAGTTATCTTTATCAGATTTAAAACCAACAAAATTTTCTTTGTATAAATCTATTACTTGGCTATAATCCAAAGTTAGTACTTTCAATGCTTCTGCTGATTCTGTTTTTTTAGCTTGGTTTTTTTCATTTGTTACTATGTTTTGTAATTCACCGATATAATCTCTGAATTGAGATATATTGTTGGTAGTTATCGGTTTAGTAACATCAATTTTATTTTTAGTCTGCAAAGTTAAAGGCAAACTATCACTTGTTTTATAAACACTAGTATTAAATAAATTAGTTAATCCTTTATTTTGTAGTATCTTTCTGTAATCATATTTTTGTGGTTTGTTGTAATTAGTAATTAGTTGTTCACCGCCTCCCAAAGCCAAACCTCCAATAGCACCACCGGCAAAACTTTCTGCCACATTCTTCCATATTTTTTGGTCTTTGATCATAACATCGGATACGGTATTTTGTACCAATTGTTGCATTGCTTCTTCTACACCTTCACTTATTCCTGTCTTTGCTAACTCGTACAAAGGATGTTTAGCGACATTTGATACCACTTGTTTTACACTATTGTTTAGTAATTTTCTAGTGAAGGTAGCCGGGTTAAAACCCATTGTCATTTCCAAAATTGCAGCCGGTATAGCATATATATTTGATACCGCTGATGCTTTAGAGGGAGATACTCCTTCCTCAATATATTGTCTGTACGAACTTCCTTTTTCTAATCCATAAGTAGCCAGTCCACCGCCAACAGTTGCCCCAGCCGGACCACCAACTAATGCACCAATAGCACTAGCTCCAACTGCTACCCCCATACTTCCAATGGCTTGAGTAATTGTGTTTGCATACCAAGTTGGTTCTTTGTAATCACCACCCCAAAATCCAGGTGAAGACATCATCTCTAACCCGGCATCAGTTCGTAAAAATTCATAAGATACTTTGTCAGCAATGCTAGCACCGGTTTTTATTAACCAAGGATTATTAACCTGATACCCTATATCTTCTATATATGAAGCAACCGGGGTAACTATACTACTAATCAAGTTGTCACTTATAAAGTCCAATCCGACACTGGTTTGACCATGAGTATAGTTTGCTAGTTTTTGTTCAACTGTTCTGTTATCACCACTATTTTTAAGAAGACTGGAAATGTTTGATTTACGCAAATCAGCCCTCATCTGAGTCTGAAAGCCTTGGTCTTTAATATTGGCCAGTAAATAGTTAGATGAATATTTATATCCCGGGTCTGAATATATTTTAAAACTATCATAAGCTTGTTGAATTGATTTTGCTCCACTTATTATTCCGTAGCCGGGTATTAAAGCTGTTTTAATTCCATCTGACAATTTGCCCCATCTGCTTTGTGATTCAGAAAGTAGTTGTGAAATAGATTTTGTGTTAGTACCGGCTTTTGGTTTAAGAGTGGCATTGTATTTATCAGTGCTTTGTTGTGGAGTTATAGATTCTTGTTGTGCTTGATACAACTGCTGTATTCCTTGATCATTCGGGAATACCTGCATTGCTTGCTCGGTTATTTGGGATACTTGCTGATTATCACGCCAAGGTTGAGTGACTAAAGCTACCGTTTGATTATTTTTATTGGTAGGAAAATATACTGCATATTCTCCTTTTCCAGTTATTTCATTAGCCATTTATATTTATTAATATGAAGGTAAAATATAATCTCCCCAAGCATTGCTATATTGATATAAACCGTCTGCTATTTCTGTTGTCGTTCCAGCTTTTCTTTCTTCACTAGCAGCCCTTCCATACCATATTCCAGATACATCATCATATCCTCCACCAAGGGCATTATCAATATCTGAATTAGACGCGTCCGGAAATAATGTTTTCATCTGGTTCCAAGCATCACCCCAAGTCATCGCCTTACTGTCCAATTGGCTTATAAAGTAAGAAGCATCATCTGACCAGTAATTAGTTGGAGTAGTTGCTGATTGTTTTTTGCTACTACTAGAAGAACCACCGGAGGATCTACCTGAAGACCCTCCACTACCTCCCCCCACCGCTACACCCCCAAGGTAGAAGCTAAACGTGGACATCTCACCAGTATTTTTATTTCTAAATAACACATCACTGTATTTTGCACCAGTCCCATCTTCTCTAGTAGTGGTACTTATGATCTCATCAGTTGGATTTTTAGATTTAACCAATGAAGTAAATCCAACCGGTAAACCGGCTTGTGCCTCAAATTGATTAATCATTAGTTTTGTACTCTCATCTAAATCATTAAAACTAAAGTCACCTAATTCCACTTGTTTGATAATAGTATTCAAATTGGCTTGTGCCACCTGTTGGCTATAGCTCCTCTCTTCCTGCATATAATTCATCATGTCCATTTGCTGTTGATATTGTGCGGAATAAGCGTCTTGCGCAGCCTGATAATCCATTTGATAATATTTCATGTATGTTTCCACCATACTCATAGCGGAGTTGATTTGTTCGACAATAGCCGATTTTTGATTAGCAAGATAATTTAAGTTGATTTGTTCCTGTCTGGCTATCTCACCTTGTTTGCCACCTATGACATCAAGTGATATCGTTTCTCCACCCACCGCATTCATTCTTTGCTCGTATATGTTTTGTCTTTCGGCAATTTGCATATTGAGATCACCAAGTTGAGTCTGCAAATCAGAGATATTAGCCGACTTCATGGCTGATTGATACATGTTAGTAAATGTACCACCTGATATTCCGTTAGACGAGCTAGCCCCATGGTAGACGTTGCTATACGATCCTGCTTGCTTAGTTGGCAAAGTTGCACCAGTTGGTAGGTCAGTCAAATATTGATCTTGCACTGCATTAATACTTTGAGCGGCGTTAGCCTTATCAGCTTGATTCTGTTTATTAACTAACCATAATTGATATTGTGCCCCTGGTAGTTTTTGTGCTTTCTCCCATTCGGCATAATCAAGTTGTTGTTGATTCTGTTGGTTTCTTATATCAAGATTGGTTTGAGCAAGGTCATTAGAATAACCTTCAACCGAACTTTCAACTGGTGCACCGGTCAAATTAAGTCCGGTATCATAGGCGGCATTAATTAATTTCTTCAAAGCAGTAGCAGAAGTGTAAGGAGTCTTAAGAGATTCTTCGCCTAGTTTGGCATTGTATAAGCCAACACCACCACCAATCGGGTGGCCAAGATCATTCACCCGGCCATACTGTATATCTTCTTGGGCGGATTTAATTTTATCTTGTGAAGTTTTAAGTGTACCTTCTACCGCCTCTTGCAGTCCTGATACTTTATCATAATAGCCTTGCAATGTTTTGAGCGTACTATCATTTAGAAATATCAAATTACCATTACCACTATCAAGAGCAGAATTAAGTTTGTCCCTATCAGAAGCGGTCAAGTACCTTGAATTTGTCTGATAATAAGGATCTTTAATTACACTCCCGGTTGAAGTCTTTAATAATCCTTGTTGTCCACTTGTCATTAGTGCCATGGTATTCCTTGTTTAATATAAAGCGTGACTTACCCCACCACTATCCTTGTATGCTAAAGCAGATAAATCACTAGAAAAATATATAGAATTGTTGGGGGCGGTAGTATCAGCAGATGAGATAGGTTTGAGATAACCATTACTGTCAACTTCCAACCCACTTACATTGATAGTATCAAAATTGTTAGTCCCGGCTAGTGCGGTAATGATCGCTGTCCCTTTCGTTATTGAAAATGTATTAGTTCCTTCTGTCAATACTACCGTGCTTTCGCTGATTGCTGTTTTGGTCCCATTTACATTATATATCGCTCCGGCGGTAGTGTATGCAGAAGGAGTGTCGGTAAGTGATAGAAAGCTACTACTAGCCACAATATTATTAGTTCCGTCTAATGCTATCTTAAGTACTGCCGAAGATGATGCAATGCCACCAAACCATATTCCCTCTGAATTAATCTTAATACAATTAGATGATTGTGGTGCTCCAATAATAATACTGTCAAATTCCCCATGTCTCTTGACTCTCGGACTATCTTCCAACTTTTTTGCTTGTCCTGGTACATTGACAAACAAATCTACTTGTTTTTTGAAATTATTATTATTCATAAGAAATCTCCAATCCTTCAATCTCCGGGGCGGTGTTGAGATAAGATTGAGATATTATTTTAATTTGAAGAGAATACACGTCTTTTAGTTCTTTGGTTACATAGAAACTGGCCCGACTAGTATCATACAGAATTGGCAAAGCCTCGTATGCTCCGTTATTGATTGATCCGTAAATAAGTATCTGACAGTTGGTGGGTAACAAGCGTACTTGCACCAATATTTCTTGAATAGTAGTTTTCAGTTCTCGCGGGAATTGAATCACTCTACTTTCGATATATGCATTATTATATTTTAAAGCAGAATCAAGTTTATCTATTCCGTAAGTAGTGTCATCCTTCCATGATACAAGCAATGTGTCATTTACTATTGTCATTGCTCCGATTGATATGTCCGCTGTTTTGTCTTGACTGATAATATAATCAAGACTCATTACTTGTGGAAATGAGTTACTATACCCACCTAATCCATATACTCCACATGAGCATGGATTGTTAGCAATATTCGATACGCCAAATAATGGCATACCACCATAGTTAGTGACTGCATTATTGTACACTTTCGCATTATTCCCAACTATCCAATTACCTTGAATGCGATTGACCTCTGATAGTATTCCCCCATTATATGAGTAGATATTGCCTTTCTTGCCACAGTTAACCAATATCTGATTATCAGTATCAAAGAAAGCATTAACACCCAATTCGGGGATAGGATCTGATGAAGTGAATGACTCGCTGTAAGTGTCCCACAATAATATCTCTGTTCGGTTTATATTCTCATTCACAATTGTTCCAAGCAATAATTTAGTGTCGTACTGTCCAAGACTGCATATCGCATAGCCTGATTTAATATCCAGGGCATTACCGGTGAATACACCATCGGCTATTTGTGCCACATAGCGACCATCACCAATATATACAATCAAATTAAGTTTTTTAATTGGGTGGTATGAAGTGTTGCCTTCGGTGAATGTAGCCCAGTTATCAGTCTTTCCTGACCAAGCTGTTCCGATCTGCCAACGACCAACATTAGCAGCACTCATATAATAGATATACCCCTGGTCTTCTATTGCATCAAATATTCCCGGACTTGCCAAACCGCAAGTAGCCACTAATGACCATACCCCCAATGATGTTCTTTGCCATATCTTTCCATTGGTAGAGCCAAAAGCATAAGTATTTCCGTCACTGCATGGCAATATTTTAAGTACTAAGTCATCAACCAATACACCAGATTCTTTGGTTAATTTCTGGTGGGTTTTTATCACTCCAGGTTCGCTGTGTAAATCCAACCCTACTAGTTTATATGCCGAATTTTCCGCACCTTGATATTTAGAGGATGATAATCCGCCTAAATTCCAGTTACTTAAGAATATTTTTTTACTATTTATAGCCATTTATTTAATTACCAAACCTAAAATACTAGCTAATAATGCACCAATAGAAGCAGAAGCAATAATCCAAAAGAATTTCATTAACCAGTCAAGATTAGTTTCAACCCTTTCTAATCCGGATTGAATATGTGGCAAGTGATTTGTCATTACTTTTTCCATGTCACATTTTAGTTTTTCTACATCTTTTTCAATATTATTCATGTCCCACCTTTGTCCATTTATCCGAACTTCTTTTAATCATAAATTTGCTATCTTCATTATCTACGAGATAATCACCAACTGCTGCTAACAAAAATCCTTCGTTAAAACTTTGTTTTGACCATGCTCCGCTATCTCTGCTTTGAATATTCCAAAGTTGGATAGGTTGTTGGTTCCCTCCGGCGAATGGTTCGTTGGCATATATTTGGTTTCCGTACATATATTAATTTAATTATTCAGTCCATTGCCAAAAGATATTATGCGCCGTTCCGCTAGAAGTCCTTGAAAGATTAGTCCATACAGTACCAGGACTAGAAAATGCCCCATAAGCCTGTGCTTCATAAAATCCATAGATAAATGGGCTAGTTCCCATAACTGTATATATGGAGTTGCTTGGAGTTTGTAAGAATCTTAATGTCATAGCTTGATCTGTGTTATAGCACATTAGATACATGCCAGGAGGCAAAACAATAGAAAGCCCAGTTCCATTCTTTATTCCAGTAAATGTAGAAGCTACTGCGATTGATCCACTATCCCATATTGGGTTACCGGTTGGTTGCATATCAGCATCTGCCGCATATATACCAAATCTTATATTACCATCACTAGCCGGAGCTACAGTCACTTCAAACATATAATCAGTCAAAGTGACAGCATAAGGAATTTTTACCGGATAATAATATAATCTGTTAACAGTCGGTGCTAATGTAGTTACAGTATTAAAAGCATTGCCAGGTACGCCATACTGTTTATTTCCACCACTTATCTTTGCAATTCCAGTCTTAACAATTGTAGAAAATCCGGTAATAGCATGGGTGTGAGTTGTAGTCGTAACAGCATTTGTTGTAGAGGCGGTTAATGTTGAAGGTGTGCCAAGAGTGATGACTTGTCCACTCAACCCTAATCCATGATTGGTCGCAGCTAAAGTAACATCACCGGTATTTGTGCCTGATACCGAAGCATCCAAAGGTACAGTTAAAGTTTTGGAGGTTGTACCACCAGCAATAGTGAAACCGACTGTTGCCGAAGTTAAAACTAGTGCATTAAATTTAGCAGCAGTTACAACTCCGTTAGTAGCAAAACCAACGTAGCCAACATTAGCCATATCAATCTGCAAACCTGCTTTGGTTGTTGCCTCACTATCTATGTGAATACCGTAATTGTTTTTGTTTTGGTCAATAAATAATCCTTTGCCTGTTCCGTCTTGTCTTATGTTAACAACATCTTGATCATCTGTTGCATGATCTTGAAAAAACATTGCAAGCGGACAATTTGTAGAAGCCGCATCTAAATTTCTATAAAAAATATTATTGGCAGTTGCATTTGTTATATCAGTAGCTAAATCAGTATAACACTCAGAATTACTAAGGAATCTTGCTGCGGTAGCGCCTTGACCGGTAACAATATGAATACCAGCTTTTGTAGTTGCCTCTGAATCAATGTCTATACCATATTCATCATTATCTTGATTTATTTTTAATTTAGCCGATTCTAAATATCCAGTTGTCAATATTGCCGGAACTGTATGATCCACACAATTAATGTTTAATACAGCAGCAGAAGAATTGGCGGCCTCAATATATAATGCGTTTGAATTGTAATTATGGTCAATATATATTGCTCTACCTGAACCATCTTGTTTCATTGATAAAACATCTTGGTCATCACCAGCATGTTCTTGAACCATAGCAACAACAGCCCCAGCAGTGTCTGCGGCGGTCATATTTCTATGGAAAACATTGGAAGCAGTAGTATCTAACGGACTTCGGCATATATCAGTATAGGCAGTTAAATTAGCAAGAAATCTGCTACGAGAAAATAGGCTAGCATCTGTTATATCAGTTCCATAATTGTTCTGTGCCATTATTGGATTGGTTACAAATGCGCCGGATGTATTGTTATTAAATTCACAATTATAAGTTTTAATACGCGAATTAGTGACATTATTAATAGCGTATCCGCCATTACCACTAAATTTACAATCCTCAATTTCAATAAAATTAGAACTGTCTAGATATTCTATGCCGTCACTTGTATTATTTCTAAATTCGCATCTTTTGATACTAATGTGCATATTAGTAGTAGCGTTGCCAATATATAAACCATTGCTACCACAAGAATCAAACAAAACATTTTCTAATTTAATATTGTCCGGTAGTCCGGAAGTTGGATTGCCAATCAACATACCGTCACTTCCAGTTCCTTTCAAATAGAAATCTCTAAAAGTAACATCGTTACCATTAGATAGTTTTATTAATCTTTGTGCTTGAGTATTTTCTAAATGACCATTAGAAAAAACAATATTTTTGACATTGTAAAGACTGCTGGAAGATATACTTGGACCAGAACAATTTAAACCTTTGATATTACTAATGGAGATATTTTTAAATGTGAAAGTAGTTCCATCTTGAAGTACTGGAGATCCACTTATATATACAACGGATTTGTTTGATATACCGATAATATTATTTACATTCAAGTTATAAGAAGTAGCAATTGCATCTTTGCCTGATGTACCAATAAAACTAACAGTATATCCAGTCCCGTTGGTATCTATAACATTATCAACATTAATATCATGGTTATCTGTCGCTAACCCACCTGTTCCAAATTTGACTGCTCCGCCTCCTGGTGCACCGGTACGAGTAATATTAGTTATTTGTCCGTTGTAGCATGATCTGATCCCAACACCGTCATCACCAACTTCAAAATAGCATTTATCAACAAAGAAATTGTAACAACTATAAAAGTTAAACCCATCAGATGTTAATATTTTATCGGCAGAATAAGTATCTATATTTTCTACGCCAAAATTATAACAACCTACTAAAGTTAAACTTTCTTTACTAACATTGATAAATTTAACATTTTCGATATTAAAATTAGAACAACCATCCAGCCAAATAGAACGGCGTAAAGCAACAGGGGCAGTTTCGTTATGGTCAATGACTAAATTTCTTATTCTGAAATTAGATGCTGCGTTAGCTGATTCGTTGTATATAACTTTATGCGTTGTATCAGCAGAAGCACGTTTAATAATAGACAGTCCTTTAGTACCTTCTAGTATTACATTACTTTTTAATATAATATAAGTACCGACATTGTATGTTCCTACAAGAAATTGAACTGTTCCACCACCAGCGGTGTTACAATCATCTATAGCCTCTTGTATTTGGATTTCGTCATTGGTCCCGTCGCATTCATATTCAACCCCCGAACCAGCCGGACCGACAACGTAGGTGGTTTTCATTTTCGACAAATTCATTTCAATATCAACAATCATCTTAGCGGTCAAAACACTAACCAATCTATACCCCGTTGAAGATAGATTTTTAGCAGTAGCGGTTGTTCCTTCCTGCGCGCGAGTTACTATTATGTCATTTGTTCCGCTTGTTGCAGTATATCTCACTACTTCACTATTCGGATCGTCTTTTGGTCGGTCGTATTTTGATGCTAAATACCAAACCAAATTACATGCTTTGTCGGTAATATCAGGCAATTTAGCACGTTCACCAGCCAGTAAAGTAATAGTAGTAGATAATGAAGTATGAGTTCCCGATACTATTGCTTCACCATCATTAATTACTGTGTCTAATATTCTTGTCATTAGTAATCACCTCCGTCATTATACGGCTTAGTAGCCACAAATACTTGGTCCCTATTTAATCCATATATGCGATTAACTTCTTCTACCAAGTTGCCTCTCCACATCTGTTCTCTATCAGTCAGAGCCATAGGCTTATCGGTTGCCTCTTTGCGCATGATTATTATTCTTTGCGCAAGCAATAAGTGAAATGATATTGGTAAGCCGAATGACGTGGAATCGAATGGTTCTGATATATCAGTAGTTTCTGCTAAATCAGATGAGTCAATATCTTGTGGATAGATAGCAGTCCACAATTTTAATCCTGCTGTTACATCAATAATCGGATCAGCAGAAAGAAGTATAATCTCATTGCCAAACATCATGTAACCATTATCATAATCAGCCATACCTTCTTGCAGTTCTGTTTCTTCGGTATTAATACCAAGTTGGTGTATGTCATAACATTGTAGTCTTTGCCAATCATTATCAGTAATGGTCACCCCGTCATCGGCATAAGTAGGCTTGATATTAGCCTCAAGATATTTCATGTGATTAAGTTGCGTTTCATCAAAGGCATAATTCCTTTGTGCCTCAACCAAGTCACGAGTCATAACCATTCCAAACACACTCTCATCCACCTCACCTATTGCCCGGGCTATCTCATCCTTGGCAAGATTGAAATAGATGGTCATGGTAGCATCACTAAAAGTAGTGCTATCTGATTTGGTTTGTTCTCTTACATAAGTTGCTAGGTCGGTGTATTTCATAATCCTTGTTTAATAATTCTAGAAGGCGGATATTGCTATCCGCCCAAACAATAATTAAGCAAGAGCGTAAATCTTCACATAGCCAGTCTTTGCACCATCTTTGAATAATGGTACAAGGGTTCCAAGATCTGAACCAGCGTTTGTTACTTCACCAAGATCGGAAGAAGCGGCATTACAATCAATCAAAGCAGTCGTGATATTAGTGTTATTCACGATACTGAATGGATAGAATGTAGCCCCAACTGCACCACCATTGGTTTGAAGCAAACAGTCAGCACGCATACCAAATACAAATTTACCACCAGTCAATACACCGCCAACTTCTGAATATAGACCGTTAGATTGAGCACAGATTAGATTGCTTCCAGTTGTAACAGTAACCATATTAATCCAAGAAGTAAGAGCGGAAGTAGCCCCGGCAACAGTTCCAGTCAGTGTCAATTCACTCTCAACTAAACCGTACCCATCACCATAATTGGCGTCATTAACAGTCAAAGCACCTTTCAATACTCTAGCACTTGCGGTTGCTCCTGTTCCTGATGTGGCAATATATGAAGTCATTGCGCCAGTAAGTTGCAAACCAGTAGTCAAAGCAGTACCATTGGAAGTTTTCTCAATATTGATACCAATAGTGGCCGTACCATGTTCACAGACAGCATGAATAATCTCCGATACAGTTGTTCCAGTACCGTTTTGCATCGCAACAAATACGTTATCAACTCCACCGCCCGTATTATTATTAACAGCGACCAAAGGAGTACAATCGTTATCACCAGCTTTGGTAATAGCCCCAGATCCTTCGATTGAAAAATAACCACCAAGCAATGATCCTGTTTGCACAGCAACCGCAGCCGATACGTTGATACTAGCATTAATAATTGCTGATGAAGCAATATTATGACCTATGTTTTGTCTCAATTGAAGACAACCAAGAGCCGTAGCAGTATTAGCGGCTGCTGTATCAACTCGTAATCTTGCGGCTGCAATATCTTTAGCTACACTTGTATTGCTCTTAAGATTTACCTGGATTGGGACAAAATGTTCTGTTTGACTTGATATTGTGATAGCGTCATTCCAAGTACCGATTGCGATAAACGCGTCGTCGGCGTCAGCAAAAGCAGGGGTAGCGGAAGCAAAGTTTATACCTTTAGCAATTGTGCCAGTCATTGCGATATTAGCACCAGAACAAGTACCAATAGTAATACCAGTAGTAGTTGTTCCAGCAATATTAATTGCATTAGTATAAGTACCAGTCAATATTTTAATAGCATCAGTCGCATTGCCAGATACACTAATAGCAGTTGTTGTTGCTCCGGTAACTGAGATACCAGTTGTACAAGCACCAACTACCATACCAGTCGTTAACGTCCCACCCAAATTAATACCGGTGGTAAACGTTCCGGTTTGCAATTTAATACCAGTTGTTGCACTACCAGTAATATTAACCGCTTGGGTTGTTGCTCCACTCACTACTAAACCACTTGTAACAGCCTGGTCCAGAGTCAGAGACGAACCAACAGCTACACCTATTGTTGGAGTGGTAAAAGATGGTGAAGTAAATAAATACGCAATCGTAAGTTTTTTTGTTGTACTTACAGAAATATCTTCTAACGCAAGTAGATCACCGACTGCCGGTGCCTCTGCTAACGCAGTTAAATCTGTAAAAAGTTTATCAGCCATAAGGCCTCCTTAAGTTAATTAATTAATAATTGTCCACTACTAGATTTAAGATAACCGTCGACCGTTCCATTAGTATCACACATTAAAGCAAAGAATGTTTCTTTACTAAAATAAAGTTTTCCGTCGGATACTCCGCCAGTATCACAAAGTAAGTATCCATCAACTGTGCCAGTCGTATCTACTTGAAGATAATAATCATCGGAAGAAGGAGGAAGTGCAGGGGAATCTTTTACCCATGTCCCTGGTGTAAAACCTAAATTATGAATATTCATTATAGACTTCTCCTTTCTACTGTTTCGACAGTAGCCCCGCCTCCATCTGCATAATAAGATATAGCATTGACATCAGATCCTATCAACAATTCATGTTGTCCAGGCAACAGATATAAATCAAAGTCCGACATTGATACCCCTGTGTCTGCTTTCATTGCTACTGGATAGTCTAAAACAGTTATTGCCAATAATTTAGTTTCTGCATTCAACGTTATATCCAAAGTAGTACCATCACCGATAAAATCATCGTGACATTCAATGCAAGGACTAATGGTCCTTAACATTATTGGTACACCTTGCATGGATATTGGTGTTTCTGGTGTATTTTTTTGAATCATAATTCTCCTTGATTAATAATTTTAGGAAGAAGGAGGAAGTTAAGCCTCCTCCACCTTGTAAGATTACAAATCTCCGACTTGACCAAAATTATCAAAATACAAAGTAGTTACATCGGAAGCAGTCAAAGCAGTTGTTCCGCCTTCAAACAGTACAGATGCACTAGCATTTTTGATATAAATCCAACCAAGAAGTAAATAACCTTTCTTCTCTGCCGGGAAATCTTCAAACTTGATATCAGCAGTATTAGCGATTTCGTCGCTGTATTCTAGACTTTCAGAAGTTCCATCAGTATAGAAAGCGATAATTCTGCTATAACCAACTGCAATGTCAATGTCTGTCAAGGCAGGCATGTCTTGACCGGCAATAGTAACATATTTTCCGTCAATTTTTCCGTATGCTGTATCTGTGATCTTAGCAGTAAGAGTACTAGAAGCAATTGCCAAAGTACAAGCTTTGAGCAAATTGTTTCGATTTTGTTGTGGTAACATTTTTTCTCCTTAAAATTAATATTGTCGTTGAAAAAACTTTCTTTCTTCTTCTCCGTAATGTTTAATATTCATATCATCACCGGATCCTTTTTCGGACATTTTTTTAGTGTCCAAATTGTCAATAATCTTAATTGGCAACCACACTCTTTTTCCAGCTTTGATGGTGAATTTTACGCCATTAATACTAGCAAATTGATCATAAGATTTTTCTCCTTGCTCCAAATGGTAAGTATAAGGATACCATTCACCATCAATTAATCTCTTATGCGTTGCTCTTGATTTGGCAGTATTCGGTTTGCACTCAATTTTCACATATTGTTGATTTAAAACATCAACCGGATATTTAGAAATTATTTCTGTTTTTTCAACTTTTTTTGGTAAAGATTTTTCCATTTTTAATTATTAATTATTAGTTAAATAAAACCTAAAGCAAAGCGTGTTCGATACGGACCATGAAATCGTCGTTCAAGATAACTGCTCCGAAGGTAGCCTTCCAAGCAGAAGTACCGTAGAGAGCCAATGGATTTTCTGTTCCGCCTGAACCAACTGGATTGATAATCATTTCCATTGCATGACCGGCAAGTTGAGAAATACCATAAGCATTACGACCAAGAATCAAAGTAGCGTAAACATCAACAGTACTACCGTTTCCACCATCAACCCATACTTTTCCAAGGGAGGTTTGAGTAAAACGAATTTGCTTGTACGCACCAACTTCACCTTTAATAATGGCTGTATTACGAGCGTATTTTTCGACTGGTTTCCAGCCTGCAGCCTCGGTCAAAGCACTCATATCAATATCGGTAGAGTTAACACCAATATATGCTTCATTAAGAGGGGTAGTTGCGTAGCCTTCATCTGGATTGACCATGGCGGTAATTGGTTTAGCATTTCTGCTACGAAGATTGACAATAGCCTCGTCCAAAAGAGCGGTCGAAAGTTTATCAGATGAAGTTATGTCGGTTCGTTCGTCATGTGTAGACGGATAGATAACATTAGTACCGGCCACGATTACGTCACGACAAATTACATCCAAAGATCTACCAGCCTGTTCACCTTGCGCCATAGATACTCGATTCAATTTGTTGTCCCTGCTTGTCCAGCTCAATACATCAGATACTTTTTGGTATGAGCCATATTGTTTTAGTTCGCATGATATCCAAGTAGGAGTCATCTTTTCAGATACTGGAGTAACACTTTCTACAATTGGAGTAGTAGCAAGTGGAAGAATTTCATCTCTTTCAAATTTGATGGTCATTGTATCTTGACCAGTTGGCAAAGGTCTTACATCTCCAAACAAAGTATGAATTTGCAAAGCGAAAGCATTTGCCAACAAAGTTTTATCATAATAAGCCACATCATCCGGTGACATATTAGCAGTAGTATTAGTTTGTCCCATTTTTTAACCTTAATTAATTATTATTCCCATATAAATTAGACTGCTGTTCTTTCCTGATGTCTTCCAAAGTCATATTAGAGTAGTCTTTTGTTCCAGTAGCTTTCGCAAAGCTACCGAGAGGTTTGGTTTGATTAGCTTTGGCATTTGCCTCATTAGCGGCACTAGCTCCAGCTTGCATTATCTTTTGATAATTAGCACCAATTACCTCGTTCATTATTGCCTCGAATGGCAAATGTTTACGTGTGTCGTGCGACCACCATGATCGCGCTTGCTTCTCTAATCCCATTTCTTTGATTTCCGGGTGAGCGTTCATATAATCAGCTACTTGTTTTTCCTTAATTACCTCTTGTTGTTGAGATAATATAGTAGTGATTGCTTCACCATATTGCGATTCGACTACTTTTTTAATTGCTTCTTCATCTTCGGGTAAGACATTATTTTGATCTTTTTTGCTATCCTTTTCTGCCTGTCTTTTTTGGTAGAAAATTCGAGCCTGTTCTTCTTTCGATACCGGTGGTTGATCAAACTCTTCGGCATCTGTTTTGTTGTCGGTGTTTACCTCACCCTGTACATCAACATTATTATCCGGTGGAGGTGTCTCTTGTCCTCCCACGTTCTCGACATTATTGTCGGTAAGATTTGGCTCTATAACCTCTTCTTCTCCCATGATTATTTTGTTAAAGTTTTCTCTCATTAATAAAGATTGGGGAACTTTATTTTGAGGGAACGGTTAAACCCGTCTAGCACACTACCTAGTGCCGGAGAGGATAGCAATAAGCTATATCTGTTGTCCGATTTGTTCGGACAACTTAATAGACTATTTCTTATCTTCGTCATAATCATACGGACCTTTAATATCTGCTTGTTCTTCCGGTCTGCATTTTTCAAGTACAATGTCAACTTTCTGTTCAAAATCTATGTAATGTTTACGTTCTACTTTTAAAACTTCTTCTTCGGTATTAATCTGATCATGACCGTAACTACTATTGATAATCTGTATATCTTCTTCCTTGACTGCTTTTTTAATTTCTTCAATTAAATAGCTATACCCTTCCATTTCCACTAATTTTTCATCATTAAAAATCTCAAAAATATCACGGTAAACTTTGAATCTGTATCTAACCATACTGCTAGCGGTATATTCTTTTTTAAAATCCTCTGTCCATTCAGTGTTAAAAAGTTTATTTTCTATCTCCGATATTCTCTTTTCCAAAATATCTATTTTTTCCATCCATTCTTTGGAAGAGAAAATTTTTAATAAATTGTTAAACATTTCTTGATTTCCCATTTTTAATCCTTATTTTTAATAATTAATATTTATACTTGTCCTTTGACGTTGAGCGTTGGTTGAAGTGGTTGAACTGGTTGGCTTGTACGCATAGTAGCATCCATGTTCGGTACTGCTTGTGAAGCTTGTGCTCCGGATTGCATAGCCATTTGTTTCTCTCTCTTGTACAATTCATTCGCGTCATGTGCCGCCATGTGTGCATCTCTGAATTTACCTTGATTAGCTTTAGCGTGAATCTCTTTGTGAATTACATCATCATCATCCGGTTCTACATCTACTCTGTTACCTTTGTTCAATTCCAAATTCTCTTTGTTAGCCTCAATCTCATCAATAGTAGGTGGTATCATAGCATCCACGACTTCCATATCAAGCCCGGATAATCTGCCATATTCTCTAATAGTGTATAGCTTATTAGCGTTAGGATAAGTAAGTGCAATATTAATGTAATTAGTCATGGCTTGCATTGCTCTTTGTCGTTTAGATTCTGCTAACAAATCAGATTCAATCGTCACATCCGGGTCAATCTTAGCCACAATATTATCTCTTGCCAGTTCTCGCCATTGATTGGAAGTAGCTCCGGTTAGTCTGATAACTTTCTTATCTATATCTTTATTGAAATGTTCTTTATACAATCGGTACCATTGTTGCCAAAATCTCTTCTCGCTCCACTGGAATAGTTTGGCGTGAAGGGAATTGCGAACCGTTGCCCCACCTGATACTTGTGCCAATTCGGTTGCGGTCCGTCCAGCATCTCCTCCTACACCTTGTGTTTGTGCCGGTGAAGCAGTAGCACGTTCGGCGTCATTCTCAATCACACTCATTACCCAGCTAACCTCTTGTGATATTTGTGCATGTTGAATAGGCATGATCGCCTGCGACGGTGCTACTCCGGTCTTAATGGCAATATGTTTATCTTGTTGGTAATTGAGGTCATTTTTGTTTACAATTGCGTCTTTGTTGTAGGCATATCTAGTATGTAAACCACTCTTGGCATTCTCGAGTGACAGATTGAGCAGCAGTCCTTTAGCCTTTTGTTTGTCCTCCAGTAAATCAGGAATAGAAGTATTGTCCCAATCATGTGACATGCGAAATATTGAACGCTCCACAATTGGAATATCTAATGTTTTCATTTCTAACGGTTGCCGAAGAATTAACTTCATATTATTAGCCAACTCAACAAAAACCCTTCTTCCCTTCCATACCGTAAACCACTTAACTATTTTTAATTCCTTATTTTCTCCGTCCATGTCCCAACTTGATTTAGTATTCATTCCTTTAGAGATGTTCCTTTCGTCTCTGTTTTTGTCTATCACACTGCCATCGTTGTTTTTCTCTTTAATTTCATCAATTACACTATCTTTATAGAGTCCACTATTTCGAAGCTCGGTTTTAGTCATTTCCACTTCCCACCCACAGAATCTGGTCCTATTCATACCGAAAACATTACCATTAATTGAATAGGCTCGTGGATCACGCAAAAAGGTAGTGGGATCTATTACCATTGGTAGCGGTGTCATTTGCTCTCTATCAAAGTAATTGAATAACAATAACCCTTTGCCGAAGAATAATGTGTCCCAATCCCAATCATAATCAACCATATCTTTTTCCATAAGTTCGTAGTCATATCTGGCTAATCTGGTTAAATTGTCAGCCGTGTCATTGTCTCCATTCTCTCGTGGTTCGAACTTCACCATCAATCTGTTGTCATATAGGTTGGCCAGCACGGTATTAAGGATTGTGAATATTAGTGGATCGCCTATTGCTGTATCTTCCCTCATCTGATTGTTGTACATTTTTAGTCTTCTTGACCACATCGAAAACTTAGTCTGCAACATATCTGATGCAACCTTATATTCAGCCTTGATCTGTTCAGTTAGGCTCTTAAACTCGTCTTTCTCCGACATCTCCTCTATTTTTTCTATTTCTGTTTTTGGCATTAAAAAAGAGAATTATTAATAATATTAAATTATTTTTAATTCTCATACTACTTACACAATATACTAATAATTAGTTTTTTGTCAACTTGCTCTTAGGCTTAATGTTAGTATTCGATTTCAGTATATATTTAAGTTCTTCTTCTGTTACATCTAAATCACATCTTCCTTTTAATAAATATCTTTGTTTAATAAATTCTTTTTCTTCAATAGAATATTTCTTTTTCATTATTATGCTATGTATTAAGTCTTATTAAGAAGTTAATGCTTACTGATAGACCTAGAAACCCCAAAGTCATGTCCCCCCTTTATCCCCCATAAAGAATTATATTTCTAAGTCTGGTGGTGTAAATACATTGCTTACGCAGTAGTATTCTAATTGAATATGCTTGACTGATGAGCCTAGCTTACCCAGTCTAGTTCGCTTGCGTTCTATCCCCAAGCAACGACGACCAATCGCATGTCCCGGATTAATGTGGCTACTTAACCTAGTAGCAAGGTATAAAAAAGACTACCTGTAGACGCAGGTAGTAGGATTGAACGTGAATTTGTGTGTTGATTGCGTCTACAATTAACAGTAAATTAATTATATCTTAATTAAATTCTAATGTCAAATCTATTTGCCAATTAAACCATATATTGTAGTCTTAACTATCTTTAATTGGTTGTAATACGATATCGCCGAGATACTAAGTTTGCCGTGCCAATAATCATCAACATATTTTTCTAAATTATCAGCGACAAAAACATAATAGATAACATTACTCTTCTTTACGATTTGCGTTGGTTCAAATCCAATACATATCATCGCCGTGATAAGTCCTAGATCATTACTCTCTAATTGATTGTTAGTAATCATATGGATCGTGATTTATTATTTTAGGTTTATATTTTTCTTCTTCTTGTTCTTGTGGTTTCATTGATTGAATGGCATAACGTATAGCATCAAGGATGTGGTCATTGCCTGGCTCCGGTTTGTTGATAATCTTTCCTTCCTTATCCTCTTGCCACATGTATCTTTGATATTCTTTAATTATATTTGTGCTTCTTTTAGTAATGGAGATTCTTTGATCTTGTACATATTGAATCCCTTGCGATATTGAACCTTGTCCTTTGGTTGCACCTAAAATGTTAACTCCATACAATCTCATCTCGTCTATGCTCTTAGGTTCGGCACTATCTGCTATAACCAATGACTGCTCAATATTAAGTAGAATGTCTGCTAATTGCTTATTACTTAATCCTTTTTGATAAGTAATCTCATCTATAATATAACCACCATTATAGTAATAAACTGCTGCCATTCCTGATGGATCAACGCTATAACCAAAATCTAATCCAATCCTTTCCAGTCTTGCCTCGTGCGGTATCTCTTCAATTATCTTCCAGTTTCTATATATCTTTCTTTCTGTATTGCATGGCTCACCTAGCCACTTATGCTTATACAATGAAGGTCTTCTTGCTTTGTCGTCTTCCATTTCAAGTCTAACTGCATCCGGCATCATTCCGTATTTGATTGCTATATCATAATTAACATTGATTATGAGTGTATTCGGTCTTCCCTCAATAACTAATCTTTGGTGTACCGGATCATCTTCTAACAATCTATTGTAGGTATATATTATCTGTGAACCTTCATTTCTTATCGTAGGAGTGAGTATTTCAATACTTTCTTTCGATACTGCTTGTGCTTCCTCTACCCATGCGATATCTATACCTTCAATTGATTTGATGCTTTGTTCATTTAAATGTAACCCTTTAAAAATAAAATCAGATCCATTTATTTTATTGACGATTGAATTGTCAGTTACGACGAAATCATTTAATTCATACTTACCAATAAGATCAGAAAGCAATTGATGAGAGCTATCGGCAATTGAGTTTTGGAACTCACGAAAACATGCTACTCTTGTTTTTTTCTGCCTTGCTCTGATTAAAAGAAATCTTGCGACTGTATGAGATTTCAAACTATATCTACCACCATGCACTGCTGCCTCACGCCAGTCATTATCGAATAATCTTCTAAACTCAATTGGAATTTGTATTTTTAGCATCAATAAATTCTACTAATAATGGCTGCATTTCTTTATCTTTTGTTGTTAAATCAGTTTTCTCCTTCCAACCAAATCGATTCACCATATTAAACTTCCAACTGGTTGAATTAAAGCCGTCAATTTTCCCTCTGGTTCCATCAATTCCCATTCCTTCCCAAAACATTCTACTCATTCTTTCAGTTTGCTGTATCTTGGCGGTGTCAAAGTCTTTTGGAAAATCCTTGACATATCTTCTGAATGTTACAGGGTCACATAAAGGGAATGACTCTTTACTGTAGCCATTCATTAAATGCTCACACCAGGCGTTACACAATTTTATACGCTCTTTTGGTGTTTTGAATTTCATGTTGTAGTCGTTACCTTCCGGAGCTGCCATTTTTAATTTTTATACTTATCTAAATTATAGCTTAAATCAATTTTTGGTTTTCCTATCTCTTTTATTTCTTCCGCACAATTTAATTTTTCATCTAACTTTAATATTGAATTAATTATTACCGAAGTCTCCGGGTTAGGTATCTTCTTTTCCTTCTCCCACGCTACTGCAATCTTTAATCTTCCTTGCTCTACCTTAATCAATTGTCTTATTATGTTTTCTTGCATTGTCGGATAGTGAAAGCCATTGAATATTATCTAAAGTGTAAGTCTTATTGCTGTCTATTCTATCTATACTTGGGGATAATCTTTTAACAAAGTTGTTATCCTCCCACTCTTCGAATATTATGTCGTATTCTTGTAGGTGATCGAAACACCAGCCGATAAACTCATACTTCGTTGCAATCTCTCCTAATTCGGATGAATGATAGTGCCGTTTAGTCTTGCCCCCGGTCCGTCTCTTTATATCCTGGTATCGCTGATTGAACACATTCCATGGATTGTATAGGTCTGGGATATTCATAATGTTTCAATCTTTATCATGCAGTAACACTTGATCTTCTTTATATCTTTTAATATCAAAATATTTTTCCATGTATCCAGAAAAGAATTCAAAAAATATTCTTGCACTTTCATCTACTTCCAAATCTCCACAAAACACCCACTTACCGTCTTCATAATCGAAATATGATTGTTTACCGTCTTTTTGGAAAGACAATAATCTACTTTTAATCTTATCAACTTGTATTTTAAACTTTCCAGTATCTTTATCAAAATTCAAAACTTCTTTTCCCATGATTATTTTTAATTATTAATCTTATCTTCATAATACAACAATTAATAATTTTAGTATATATGTTATAATTAATCCACACACCCTCCTAGTTGTGAAGCCTCCATTTCCATAAGTGGGGGCTTATTTTTAACCGTGTCGAATTCGGTACGGTTAGATTTGACATTAGAATTTAATGATTATAA
>Ga0172381_10001569_pt1 | contig 26543 bp, 18 predicted proteins | sample Leawel6488metaG_FD_119754 | JGI IMG/M metagenome (GOLD analysis project Ga0172381, IMG submission 119754) | Leachate microbial communities from a municipal landfill in Southern Ontario, Canada - Leachate well 64-88 metaG | ecosystem: Engineered > Solid waste > Landfill > Unclassified | place... | reverse complement strand
CTAAATAGCTAATTTGGGGTGTAATTTTTACATTTAAATTTGCAGGAAGATCAATATAAGAAAGCGTTGCCGATTGCCCTTGGACCGTTGCACCTAATACACGTCGTGTTTCACCAATAGCAACTTCTGCTGGATATTTATGAGTAGCAATCAAAAAAGGATTAGAGAGAACGCTTACACGAGTATATTCTTGAAGCATTTTTAACAGGCCCCAAATGCCGAATGAATCTGAACCAAGTGTCACAAGAGTTGATCCTATAGCATTTGACGAAGCCAAATTAATTAAATCCCCCATTAACCGTTGCGCTCCAGATCCGGTAGCATTTTCTACAAAGGCACCATTAACTCCGGAAATACTCGAAGTTTGGAAACTTACATTTTTACCCATAAGACTGCTGCTATCATTGGTGGCCTTATTACGCAGCTGTACGCCAAACGCCCGCTGATCAGAAAGATCAACGCTCAGCACCAATACCTTTAACGCTACCTGTGGCTGTTCAACATCCAATTTTTCAACAATGTCAGAAATTTTTCGATAATCATCATAATCTGCTTTAATAATCAATCGGTTCCCCGTTGCCTCTGGCGTAATAATCGTTCCGGCTTTAAAATATTTATCGCCATCACGAACACCACCAAATTGAAAGGCTACCGAACTCTCTTTATCATCTTTACCATAACGAACCACTTCTTGTATAATAGGGGCTATTTTATCTGCCGCTAAATATTTAAGGTCGTATGTATGGATAGGAGACATCGCAACATCAACCTCTTTATCTATCTCCTGTGCAACAAATTCTTCAAATTTTTTAATATTTTCACGCGCACCTAACACAATAAGAGAGTTGGTACGTGGTTCTGCAATAACACGCGTTGAAGAGGTAAAATAATTTACACTTGATGGTTTACGCTGATAACTAAATAAACCGGTATTTTCTTTATTATCTACCAACGCATCATATAATTTTTTAACAACCGACGCATCTGCACGGCGTAGTTTAATCACTGACAAGGATTCGGGCATGTTTGTTTTATCAAGTTCATCTAAAATTTGTATTAATGAACGAATATTAGATGCCTTATCAGTCATCATAATCGCTTTAAGTTGCTCAAAAATTACCAACTGACCGGCAGAACCACTTTGCATTGTTTCTATGAGATGTTTCATAACAGCCATATCAGCATTTTCTATAAAATAGACATAGCGAATCTTACTATCATCATTTGGTAACAATAATCCATCGGTTCCAATAAATGTAGGAAGTGGCTCACGGTTAGCAGAAGAAGCTAATGGTTTATCCTTAGTCCCGGCGCTACGCATAATACGATAGACTCTTTTTTCTGTCGTTGGCACCACCGCAAATCCCGCCATATCAAGGAATGTAAGTCCTAATTCCCACACCTGCTTTTTTGTAAGAGGTGCATGTGAACGAAAAGAGACTTTATGTCCCGTTAATTTCTCTCCTCCGGCAGGAATTGGATTAAGATTTTCATCTAAAATAAAGGTAACCTTGAAGGCATCCGATAACCATTTAACCAGGGTACTCAGATCAGCTTCATACAGCTGAGGGAACCCAACTTCTGTTTCCTGATCTTCCGGGAGATCCTGCCATGGTTCAAGGGAATTAGTAAGAATTACCGTTCCCTTAACTTTCTCTTTATCAAATTCTGATACAGCCGTTCCTGGTTTAAATATCATCTGCTTATCTTCTTTGTCTGGCACCAGTTCCTTATCGGCCATAGTGACAATACTTTTTGCCGGACGCCTTTTTTTCCGTAGCTGTTCTTTTCTTTTCAGAGCACCATCACTCAACTCATGTGCCGACATCAATCGTTCATGTTCTGTAAAAGGCTTAAGAAAAATCATGGGCTCATCATGGAAACCCCAATCATTGGAAGCTGGCACTTCAGCGGAAATAAACTTCTCTGCCGTAGGTACCGGTTGCACCGCAGAAATTTTTGTAATAGCCAGTTCAGATGGTTTTTTTGCTTCTTGTTGCACGGGTACTGGTTGCACCACCGGGGCTTGTTCAATAGCTTTTTCAGGAGAGATTACCGTGTCAGTTTTTTGTGTTTCAGACACCCGAGCGACTGTTGTTTCTTTGGGTTTTTCTTCTTTTTTATCAGAAGATACCGTTGTCGTTATTTTTGTATCAGTTTGCACCATAGTTGAGGTAGTTTTGAGCTGACTAGCTGAAGTATCAGATGCAACGTCGGTTTTCGTAGGCTGTTTATCCGTTTGCGAGGTTACTGATTGAACAGCTGTCGAAGTTGTCACTGTTGAAGTAGTCACCATTGAGGCAACATCTGACAGATACCCACATAGTCCTATGAGAAGAATAATAACGAGCTGAGAAAAATTTTTATCTTTTTTCATAACCATCTTTATTACCATATTATGTCGTCACAGCGCTCAATATAGACTTCTTACTCCCATAATGCATCATCGCCTGTCGGTCTCTCTTTTTTGCATCCATCAAAGCTGGCGCAGTTTGATGTTGTTCTTCTACCATGCGGGTAGTTTGTGCACGAAATTCAGTTTCATTCTGTGGATTTACCAGGAGAGCAGGATCGAAGGTTTTTTTCCCACTCATGCGAGCCTTTTTGCCTAATGGCTGTAGGGTATATTCAAGAACTATTTTTGCTTTTTGTCGTACCAGTTCAACAACAATCCTTCCACCAAGCGGTAAATTAGTTATACCATTATAGATGGCAACGCGATTAGTTGTCGATTTTGGTTCAATGCCATTAATACTGATAATAATATCAGCCGGCAATAATCCTATAAATGTCCCTACCGAGTGTTCATCCATACGACCTACACGACACCCTATACTAGTACCCTTACTAAACACCGTCGTAAGATCAAGCATGTCTATAAATTGAGCAAGACTGTGAATTTTTTCCACAAAGGCATCCGGATCTATCGCGTACTTATTTTCACCGAGCTCCTGCGCTAGTCCTGCCCACGAAGATTGCTGTACTGATTTTACTTCATCACGAGCATCGGCCGTATTACAATAAAGCGTTTCTTGTTGTCCGTTAGACCGCAATAAAATCACTCTATTTTTAAAAATAGCGACAATGTGTGCATCAAGAACCTTGTCTCCAACCTCATAAACGCCCTCCATCGTTGTATTGTTATCCGCAAGAATAACCTTCCCTTGTCCCCCATCAAAACTTGGTAAATATCCCTTAAATGTTACTTCTAATGGTGGAAGAAACTGGACAGGTGTTGGTTGAGCAACGACAATAGGTTTTTCTGAAGGAGGCTCTGGAACCCGCATGATTGAAGGGTCAATAACTGCTGCTTGCTGTTGAGGTAATTCACTCGGTTTACTGACATAAGTGCCAAAAAGATCTTTTTCATAAATGAGATTGCTATCTTTCACCCTAAATTCCTCCTTGCGAGTGCTGCTCGTTTCTACCGAACTTTTCTCAATAGAAGGTATTTTCTTAATTTCTTTCGATGAAAAAAGGATGTAGCCGATCGTAACTAAGAATAAAAGGGCAAGAGCACTATTTAAAATCCAGATAAGGCTTTTCATCAACTTTTCCTTTTTATCCGATCAAATTTATGAACAATACTCTCCTGTTACCTGCGTTTTGTCAAGAATGCTTTTCCCCTCTTTTAAGGGGTGGAAACAAAGGATAAAATTTTCCTAATTATCTGATCAGACGTTATCTTTTCCGCTTCTGCTTCATAACTGAGAATTAAACGATGACGTAAAATAGCTGGTGCCACTGCCTTTACATCATCTGGTATTACAAAATACCGTTTTTGCAAAAAAGCATAAGCTCGAGCAGCAGCACATAGAGCAAGAGAAGCGCGTGGCGATACACCATACTGAATATATTTTTTAAGATCACCTAATTTATATAATTCAGGAGCTCTTGTAGCAAATACGAGGGAGACAATATAATCACGAATTTTGTCATCACAATACACTTTTTCAACTGCCAACTGAGCTGCTTGAATATCCCCTAAATGTAAAACTCGTTCTATCTGATTAACATCAAGAGAACGAGTTAGTATTTCTTTTTCATGAGCATGTGAAGGATAATCAATAATCAATTTAAACATAAACCGGTCAACCTGTGCTTCAGGAAGACGATAAGTCCCCTCTTGTTCAAGAGGATTCTGTGTCGCAAAGACGAGAAATGGTTTTTCTAACATAAATATTTGTGAACCAATAGTTACCTGCTGCTCTTGCATAGCTTCAAGAAGAGCTGCCTGAACCTTTGCCGGTGCACGATTAATTTCATCAGCTAAAATAAGATTAGCAAATATAGGCCCCTTATATGTCTCAAAGTCTTGAGTTTTTGGATTAAATATCAACGTACCAATCACATCAGAAGGAAGTAAATCGGGAGTAAATTGAATCCTTTTAAAACTTAATCCCATCGATCGGCTAAAAGCCTTAATCATCGTTGTCTTGGCAACACCAGGTACCCCTTCTAAAAGTACATGCCCATTACATAAAATACCAAGAAGCATAAAGGTAATTGTTTCTTCATTACCAACTACTACCTTACTTATCTCCAATGCCAACCCCTGAAGGCGTTGCTCTTCGTAGGCCGTTTCAATCATGGTACACCTGAATAATTAATTTTTTTGTTCGTTTGTCGTAATAACTTCTGTAGGAATTGGCCCTTCAGAAAGGCCCCTAATAAATTGATAAATGTAGGGATTGTCTGATTCCCAGACCGTTTTTGCATCACCAAAATATTGTATCTTGCCACCCTGCAAGAGCGCTACATTGTCAACATATTTGAAAATTTCAATATCATGAGAAATAACCACCGAGGTAACCTTTAAACGCTGTTGCATGTCAAACATGAGCTCATGGACAATACGTGCAGTAATAGGATCTAACCCTGTGGTTGGTTCATCATAAAGAATGATTTCTGGATTAGTAATAAGCGTACGGGCAATACCAACCCGCTTCCTCATACCACCTGATAATTCTGAGGGATACTTAGCCAAAATTTCTTCACCCAGATTCACGTGTGATAATTTTTCTTTCACGATCGGAAGAACTTCATGGTATGACATACCATTTTCAAGTAAACTTAACCCAACATTTTCAAATACATTAAGAGAATCCAAAAGTGCTGCAAATTGAAATACATAGCCGCATTTTTGAAAGACCTGTGTTTTCTCTGCTTCTCTTAACTTAGTAATATCCTGACCATCTATAATGACCGATCCTGACGTTGGTTGAACTAATCCAATAATTTGTTTAAGAAGCACTGATTTCCCTTCACCCGAACGGCCAATAACACACGTCATTTGCCCGGTGGGAATAGTCATAGTAATGCCATTAGTAACCCAACGCGTACCAAATCTTTTTTTAAGATCAACGAGTTCAATCATGCTGATAACCCCGACTTAAAGAGAAGAGAGCTGAGGAAATAATTCGCTATTAAAATCATAATGGAACCAATCACCACACTTTGTGTCGTAGAAAGGCCCACTCCTTTTGCCCCGCCCGTTGTCACATACCCTTTATAGGAACCAACCCAAGCTAATATAAAACCAAAAACACCCGACTTTACCAACCCACCAGCAATATCTGAAAGAACCACGTGGGCTCGGATACTGGAAAGATAGACGTCTGGCCCCATTTCAAGAACGTAAACGGTATAGAGATAACCGCCAATTGTTCCACAGAGCATGGAAAAAATAGCAAGAAAGGGCATGATAAGTGTGCTTGCAACTAAACGGGGAACAATAAGATATTGAAAGGGATTGATACGTAATGTTCTGAGCGCATCTATCTGTTCAGTAATTTGCATAGTACCGAGCTCTGCAGCCATAGCAGAACCTACACGTCCGGTAACCATAAGCCCCGTAAGAACTGGTCCCAGCTCACGCGCCATACCAAGCGCTACAACCACACCAATATAGTTTTCACCACCAAAACGACTTAGTCCTATATAGGTCTGTAAAGCCAAAGCAAGACCTGTTGAAGCACCAGTAAGAAAAACAATAGAAACTGAACCAACACCAATACGCTCCATATGCATGAAAAGTTGTTTCATTTTGAGGCGCGTCGTAAACATGGTCTTGAGCGTACGTAGAAGAAAAAAGATAAAGTCACCAACAGCATTGCTCATATGCAAGCCGTTAATCCCTATGAAACTGAGCGTGCGTATAATCATAAAACTCTCCTAATACGCAATCTTACTTTTTACTAGTCTCTTACAGGTTACTCTTCCGGAACATCTGGAAGAGCTGGAGCCATCGGTTGTTCTTGTTGTAATCCACCAAGATTATGTAAAATTCTTGAACTTGATGTGGTTCTTTGCATCATAGCAAGACCAAGAGATCCTACCATAAAAATAACACCTAATGTCCATGTTGCTTTTTGAAACACGTCCTGACCACCAGATCCACCAAATAACATTTGAGAGCCACCACCGATACTTCCAAGACCCATACTACTTTTACTTTTTTGTACAAGAATAAGCAAAATAATTAAAAAGCAGGCGATGGTAAATAGAGAAATAAGTAAACCAAATAACATATGAAGCTCCTTAAGAAGTTAATAATCTGGTAATGATCATACCCGTTTTATGCCACTCTTCCAACACGAATCTTTACGAGTTTTTTAGAAGAGATATATTTTTTAACCGTATTTTTAAGATCAGCAAGCGTTATTTTAGCTAACATATCCGCACGTTTAGCAAAATATGTATGAGAAAAATCGTATATATCTTGCGCTAATAATAAACCAGCTGTTTGAGCCTGCGTTGAAGCAAGATCAAGTAACCCACAGACTATAGCCTGCCGTGCCGATTCGAGTTCCTGCTCAGTCACCGTATCGATTCCTGTATCAAGCACCCGTTCAATAGCATTTTCAGCTTCAATAAGACGATCCGGTGATACAATTGTCTTAATAAAAATCATCCCAGGTTGTGTATCAACGCGATGAACCAGTGAACCCCCAATCGTATAAAACAGACCTGATTGTTCTCGTAAATCAAACAAACGAGAGCTCATTGAGTGTAATACGCCACCAGTAAATATTTGGTCATATAAAAACAATACGTCATAGTCAGGACTGAGCCGATTAACAGAAACACCTGCATATCCCAATACTACTTGATCACGTGCCATAGGATAATTAATATTTTTTCCCGCTTCCACCGAAAGCGATGGATAGGTTAAATCAGCGATCTTATCTCCCTGCCACAAGCCGAGTTTTTTAAGAACGAGATTCTTTACATCCTTCTCCGATAGATCTCCTACAATAATCAAGCGTGCTTCATGGGGGGAGGACGTCTTTTTATAATAATTAATCAGGTCATTACGGGTAATACGAGAAATAGAGTCAAGAGAGCCCATGTTTGATTTATGATAAGGATGCTGTTTATAGACCGCTTCACGAGCAAGTAGCGAAATAAACCGCGTTGGGGAATCCCATAATTCTTTAATTTCTGAGGTAATTCTTGAGCGTATCTGTTCAACAGCCTCTTCATCAAACGTTGCCTGGGTAAGGATTTGATGCGCAGCCTCAAGCCCTTGTTCAAGATCAGTACTTAAAACACTCACACTCAATTGTCCCGCAGAATTATCAATATTCATGCCTAATGATTCAGTCCAATCAGAAAAAGAATTTCCGGGGCGTTGTTGTGTTCCTTCAAGCATAAGCTGGGCTGCATATTCCCCCAAACCTAGTTTATTTTCTGGATCATAATAATGTTTTGTTTTTGTATCAATCAACAGCTCAGTTTTAGCAACCGTTGGCATATGATGCATAATCACCGTCAGCCCATTGTCGAGTATAAATTTTTCTGGCTGAGGAAAAGCAAACAATTTTTGTTGTAACACCTCTATCGCATCAACAGCACGTCCATCCTCTACGACACCTTCACGAACCCGCCCCTTAAGAACACGCTCATCCTCTGTATCAGAAAGTTCTTGAAAATGGAGCCAGTATTCACGATCCTGTTCTGAAACAGGAAATACTGACCCACAGTTCATAAGTGTTGGCCGCGCATATTCACGAACCAGTTCTTGCACCTGTTTACCAAGAGTTTTTTCAACCAATGCTGTTTGGAGAAGATTCACGTAATTAATAAAAAAATCAGGATCGCCTGTCGCTAAAAGATATTTTCCTAACCCATAGGCATATTTTTGATTATCCTCAGCCATATGCAAATAATCAGCACTTATTTTTTTTACCGCCCGCTCAAGTTCACACTCCTGTACCCCATCCCGAATAAGAGAAGTAAGCTCTTGTTCAATAACCATGGCAATTTTCTGAATATTTTTCTCACTCGTAGGATGTACTCGTATAAAAAACATTCCATGCTCAAACAGATCGTAGAAAAATCCTTCTACATCAGTTGCTAGTTCCATTTCATTAACTAATTTTTTATATAAACGTGACCCTTTACCCGAAGAAAGAATCCATGAAAGAGTGTCTATAATAAAATCTTTTTTTGCACTTACCCCAGGTAAAACCCATGAATAAAGAACAAATGGCTGTTGTATATCACGATAGATTGTCACCGATTGAGTGCGCACATCAGGAGAAAAATAATTTTCCTGTTTTATTATTGCATTACCTGAAGGAAGTGAACCAAAGTATTTTTGAGCTTGTTTGAGAACATCATCAGGAAGAACATCACCAACCACAATAAGAGTGGCATTTCGCGGTATGTAATATTTTTTATAAAAATTTACCAGTTTTTCTCGAGACAAACTCCACAAATCATGCTTATAGCCAATAATAGGATGATGATAAGGGTGCCCTTGGAAAATAGCCCCCAACATCTGCTCGGTAATAGTTGAGATATAATCGTCTTTGTACATCTTAAGCTCTTGAATAACAGCCTTGAGCTCAGAAGTAAGTAGTTCATCCTTAAATGATGCATTTTCCATGGTATCGCACAGAATTTGTAGAGCGTAATGCCAATGTTGGGAAGGAAAATCAAATAAGTAACCCGTATAATCATAGGAAGTAAACGCGTTACATGAACCTGATAGTTTATGGGTTATGAGATTAATATCACTCTCAGAAAGTTTTTCTGTACCCTTAAAAAGCATATGCTCAATAAGATGTGCTATCCCTTTTTCTCCATCCTTTTCATCTTTTGATCCAACGGCATACCACAATTGAACAGACACCTTTGGTACATGAGAACGTGGAAGGACAAGGATGCGTAAGCCATTATCAAGCTGATAAAGAGATGTTTTTGGGGTATTCATGCTTACAAAATTTTCATAAACTTAAAGGGACTTAGTATTTAGGGACATCGCAGGAAAGTCTATCGTAAGACTTTCGTCGAAGCAATAAACAGTAATCGTTCAATGAATTTTACCACAGCTTTGGCTTCTCTGAGCCGTATTTCTTCATTTTTTATAACCATACCAGTTCATCCTCTCATGATAGCAACGAGCGCCTATATCATGGGAATTATCTGGCAGGTTAATCTTTTTTCGCTCACCATCGCCCTCATTCTTACCAACCTCTACCTAGGAATTATTCTGTATTGGGCCATCAGCAAAAAAATAAACCTAACCTATTACGTATGGCCATTACTTATTGCCGCTTTTTTTTGGATAGGAATAGTGCGTACTGCCTATGGTGAATATTCCTACGCACAATTAATTCAAAAAATAGAGGGCAAAGAATTAACCTGCCATGGCACCATTACTTCGTACGTTATAAATAAACAAACCAATGAACTCACCATTATACTCGCCCCCCAACAATGTATCACCCCTCAGGAAACCATATCGGTAAACGGATATCATCTGACAATTCATAGTTCTCTATATAAACAACATAGTCTGCCCGCAGGCAAAGAGGGAGACACTATTTCACTTAAAAAACTTTTTATTAACACCAATATTCATCGCATGTCCCGTTCAGTACTCCTATCATCCCGTCTTAAAGAAAAAAATTTGGGTCATATGTATTATCAACAACCTGATATCAATATAACTTCATCCTCTGGTTTTTTAGCCACAATACACGCACATAGTCTCAAGGCGCTAACAAACCTCAAACTCAAAATGTCAGCCAAGACCTATGCACTTTTTTCATCTATTTTTTTAGGGATAAAGATGGGATCTACTGCCACCATGAGACAATTGCGAGAACAATGTTCCTATTGGGGAATAGTTCACTACCTTGCACGTTCAGGCCTTCATGTTGGACTCGTTATCTTCATTATCAGTCTCTTGTTGGGACTTTTCCCTCTACCTTTTTATCTTAAACAGTTCATTGGACTGGTGGTTATTCTCATCTACTACCTGCTTACCCCACCAACTATTTCATTTATTCGAGCGCTAATTATTTATTTATTTTATGTGTTGTGTATCTGGTGGAATAAAACCATCTATTCGCTTCATATTCTTACCCTTACCTGTCTTATTATTCTTCTTATCAATCCCTTTCAACTTCTGGCACTCGATTTTCAACTTACTTTCTTTATTACCTACGCACTCATCATTTTTAATCTGATCATCACACGAGCACGGAAAAGACACCCCATTCTTCACATATAAAAAGTAAATTTAAATCTCTTTTTTAAAAAACTATTGCCCTTCTCTCTCTCACTTTACTAAGCTCATCTTAAGAAAACCCATTATATGGGATGGGGGAATATCATAAAAAAGGGGATCGCATGTCTTTATCAAATAGATTTTTTACCTTTATTTCTTGTTCTTTTATTGTTTTATCCACTCTGCATATTTATGCAGAAGAACAGAATAAACAAGCTCAAGACAATTTTTTATTTGAGCTTGATAGATATAAAGACACGATTAAAAAACCCCATCATGCTAAACCAAAGCCATCTATCCCCCATCAACCTCAACGACCCGCACCTGAACAGTCTTATTACACCGTCATTATTTACATGGCAGCAGATAATGATCTGTTTCCTTTTGCTGGAAGAAATATTAAGCAGCTTGAAAATATAGGTTCTAATAAAAACTGTACCATTCTCATACATCTTGATATGCACCGCCCAGGAAAACCAAAATTAACGAAAAGATTTTTAGTTGAAAAAAACAAAATTACCCAAATTGGTCCTGATATGGCCATGGATAGTGGGAGTACTCAAACACTCATCGATTGTTGCCGCTGGGGTATCACCAACTACCCGGCACAGGATTATATACTTATTTTATGGAATCATGGTACGGGCATTATCGAACCGTTCTTTAAGAAAGCGATTAACCCATCACAACTATTTAACTATAACCCTGAAACTAAAATGATTGAGCTAAATCGGTCAATAGGGTTCTTGGATTATATCGACAGTGAGAACAACCCCAGACGCTTACAAAAGGGAATCTGTTTTGATGATTCCACTCAGAACTATCTCACCAACCAAAAAGTGAAGGATGCTCTTCAAGTCGTTTGTTCACAATATCTAGGAGGGAAAAAATTTGCAATCTTAGGTTGTGACGCCTGTCTCATGTCTATGCTTGAAGTTGCTTGTCCCTTGAAGGATTACGCCCATATTCTTGTCTCCTCTCAAGAAGTTGAATTGGGCACCGGTTGGGATTATGGCCAAGCCTTTTATCCCTTCACCTATGGTGCCCCTGATAACATCACCATAGCCCAACACTTTGTTTCATCTTTTAATGAAGCTTATGGCAAAATAACGCAAGACTACACCCAATCTGCGCTATCTTTAGCAACCATTGGCACCGTGGAACAAAATGTACACCAATTAGCAAAACTTCTGATTGAAGGGCTCAAAAAACAAAAAAATAGATCGGTAAAAGAAGCTATTCGTCTCAGTAGACATAAAAATGCCTGCACAAGCTTTGATGAACCATCCTATATCGATCTCTACCATTTTTGCAGTAATTTAAAAAACAATCTCTCCCGTTGTGAACTCACCACTCATGAAGAGACGGAACTCTTCAAAACAACCCTAGGGAAACTCTTAGATGACACAAAAACATCTATCAACAACAGCATTATTTCTTGTGTAACGGGAAAAAATCTTAAAAATGCCCATGGCATTTCAATTTATTTCCCCGAAGGGCATATTCATTCTTCATACGCTCAGTCATATTTTGCCATACGGACCGCTTGGCTTTCATTTTTATTACAGTATCTAGGTACAAACTAAGGCCAGTTGACGAAATAGAACAAACTCGCACACTAAACAAAACATTTAACCACCTATGTGCGAGGTATTATGGATCCAAAACTATTCAAACAAGGCTTGCTTGACGAACTGTATGAACCTTATCGTCAATGTTACGCCTGTCCACTAGGACTCCTTGGCAGAAAACATATTGTTTTTGGTGAAGGGAACCCCGATGCAGATATCATGTTCATCGGCGAAGCACCAGGAAGAGATGAAGACAATCAGGGTAGACCCTTTGTGGGAAGATCGGGAATGCTCTTAAATAAAGCTCTCGTCAATGCAGGTATTAAACGGGAGGACGTCTTTATCGCCAATATAGTCAAATGTAGACCACCAAACAACAGACCTCCTGCACCACTTGAGGCAACGACCTGCAAAGGAATCTTACTCCATAAGCAAATCAAGATAATAAGACCATCAATCATCTGCACCCTCGGGTCCTGTGCTCTTAACAACCTCTTTGATAAGGTCTTTCCTATTACCAAAACACGGGGAACACTACTGCCTTACCAAGACACCATAGTCATTCCCACCTTTCATCCGGCTTACATTTTGCGAAATCCGGCGGAACAACCAACTTTTTTCAACGATATTCTCCTTATTTTGGAGTACTTAAAAAAAGCATAACAGAAATAAACAGCCTTTAATTGACTGCTAGTACTAAAAAAACCAAAAGTATTCTATTTGATACGAGAAAATGGGTGGTTTTCTAATTGAAACAAATATTTTTTTTAAAATGTGAATGAAATGTGAATGGACGGTGAATGAAGCCCTAAAAAATGTGAATGAAAGTTTTAGACATGAGCATTTCGATGATTTAATCAACTCATTCAGAGGAGGCTTCTGGATATGCTCTCATAGAGAGGCTTAAGATGGGGTAGGCGAATTTCATTCACATTTCATTCACACTCTATTCACATTTCATTCACATGTCTCGAAAGTGAAAAACAACGCATAACTACTACGGTTTTTGAGAAAAAAACAAAAGTTATCCACATTACCCCCCCTCACCTACTACTATTATATAATAATATATATATATATAATAATAGTGGTTACATTTCTCCCTGTAATGAAAACTCCCCTAAACAGGCGGATGGACTGAATGCTTTCTTCTCTTTTCTTTGGGCTTTGCTAGACTTGATAAAAGAACGAGCCCTCAATATAAAGCTTTTATTTAAGGAAACCGTGAAATTATCCCAAGTCATCGACGAGTTAGTCGAGGAGCGTGGCATAGATCGTACCGTCTTGAGTGAAATTATTTGCGAAGGTATGTTGGCCGCCTATAAAAAAAAATATCCTGATCTTCCTATCGATGTTGTATACAGTAAAAAAACTGACGAACTTGAAATCGTTGTAAATAAAACGATTGTTTCTGCTGTTACTAACGACGATACAGAAATAAGTGTACGCAGAGCCAAAGCATTAAAAGCTGATGCTGCTGTTGGCGAAATCCTCACGCTTCCCTTTGAGGGAGCTATTGGTCGCATAGAAATTCTTAAGGCTAAACAAGTAATTGCACAAAGTATTCGTTCAATCGAAGCTCAAACAATTTACAAAGAATTTAAACCAAAAGAAGGCACAATTGTTCATGGTGTCGTTCATAAATGTGAACGTACTGGTGTAACGGTTAAACTTACAGAAACTTTTGCCTTCCTTCCTAAATCGCTCATGATACCGAGCGACAAATGTGTTGTTGGTTATCCTATTCGTGCACTTCTTAAAGAAGTCCTGGTTGAACCGCGCTATGAAAATCAGCTTATTTTAGATCGCGTGTCTCCTGACTTCTTACGTCGTCTTTTTGAATTAGAGGTTCCCGAAGTGTTTGAAAAGCTTGTTGAGATTAAAAAAGTTGCTCGTGCTGCTGGATATAAGACAAAAATGATTGTGATATCAAATGACAAAAATATAGATCCTGTAGGAACCTGTGTTGGCGTTGGCGGTACGCGTATTAAACCTATTTTACGTGAGCTTGGCACAGAAAAAATTGATATTATTGAAATGGCTTCCTCTCTTGAGGAACTGGTTAAACAGTCGTTAAAACCAGCTGAAGTAAATCGTGTAGAACTTGTCGATGCAAAAACAGCTCATGTATGGATCGATGAAGATCAACGTTCGGTAGCTATAGGCAAAATGGGACAAAATATTGCCCTTGCTACACAGCTTACTGGCGTGTCGATTAATCTGGTAAAGAACGAGTCACCTACTCTTCCTGAATTTGAGTCTACTTCCCCCTCTTATGACCATCAGGATGGTCATGACGAAACTGGTGAATAATGGCCACGCGCGTTTATGAAATTGCAAAAAAGATGGGGATTTCCCCTAAAGAATTAGTACAAAAATTACATGATAAGGGTTTTGAGGTATCGAGCCATATGGCCGTGTTTCCTGAAGAAGCCCTTCCTTTGTTTGAAGAGAAAACATCTACTCCTATTACTTCTGAAAAGTCGGTAGAAGCTAGTGAACAGAAAAATAAAGAAGACGTAGTTTATGACGAAGTTTCTTCTCACCCTATTTCTATTAAATCAGAAAATAAACATATGACTTCTGCGTCACCAGAAGCGCAGGCGGGTCAGATAGAGTTAAAGACACTGACTGTTTCTGAAATGGCAGATGCTGCTCATAAGACAGTTGGAGAAGTTATTTTAACTTTGCTTAAACAGGGTATTGTTGCAGCAAAGAATCAGTTGCTTCCTGAAAAAACGGTTGAGCAATTGGCTGGTGTGTATGGACTTACTGTTATTAAGAAAAAGAGTGAATCAACTCGCCAAATACTTGAAGAACGTCGCACTGATAGCGCGAGTGTAGAACTCAAAGAATCACGTATGCCTATCATTGTAGTCATTGGTCACGTTGATCATGGTAAAACAACGTTGCTCGATTTTATACGTAAGACACGTGTTGCGGCAAAAGAAAAAGGTGGTATTACCCAACATTTGGGTGCCTATGAAGTACTTACTGATCATGGCACTCTTGTTTTCCTCGATACGCCGGGCCATGAAGCTTTTACCCTTATGCGTGGACGTGGTATTAAAATAGCAGACATTGCTATTTTGGTTGTTGCTGCAGATGACGGCATTATGCCTCAAACAAAAGAGGCGATAGAACGGGCTAAAATTGCTCAGGTGCCCGTTATTGTTGCCATTAATAAAATTGATAAAGCCACTCCGCAACAAATTGAAGTGGTAAAACGTCAACTTGCACAACTTGATATGGTCCCTGAAGACTGGGGTGGTAAGACAATCTGCGTTCCTATTTCAGCAAAGATGGGTACGGGTATTGATAATTTACTCGAAATTATTACGTTACAAGCTCAGATCATGGAACTTACTGCACGAGTAAAAGGTCCTGCTTTGGGTTATATTTTAGAATCAAAAATTGAAAAAGGACGAGGACCTGTTGCTACAGTGATTCCTTTTGAGGGAACTATCTCTATTGGTGACTATTTTCAAGCAGGGATTGCAACGGGGCGTGTAAGTTCTCTGGTTGATTCTCATGGTAGACGCGTAACAAGTGTTGGCCCATCGGTACCGGTACAAATTGCTGGATTTGATGTGTTACCACGTACCGGAGACACTTTTGAAGTTATGTCTCGTGAACAGATTCGTAAAGGTACTATCGCTGAAGTATCACGTGCCTCTCAAATTATCAAATCTGGTAATAGAGATGCCTTCAATCTGATTATTAAGGCGGATAACGCCTCATCTTTGGAAGCACTAACTACGATGCTTTCAAGATTTTCTGATAAAAAGGGTCGTGAGTTAAATGTTATTCATGCTGCTGTTGGTGATATGAATGAGAGTGATGTAATGCTTGCTCTTGATACAGGTGCTCTTCTTATTGGACTTCATGTAAAGGCTGATCATAATGCCCTTGTGCTCTCACAACGAGAAAAAGTAGCAATCAAACTCTATGATATTATTTATAAACTTTTAGAAGATATTGATTTGATGCGTCAACACCCTGTACAAATTAAAATGGTGCAGAAGAAGGTTGGCGAAGCAGTTGTTCTCAAAATTTTTGATATCAAAAATTTAGGGATTATTGCAGGAGCGGTAGTGAAAACAGGTCGTTTCGTTCGTGATGGTAAAGTATCTGTATGGCGCGGAAAACAACGCATTGGACATGGAGCTATTAAGAGTTTACAACGGGATAAAAAGACGGTAAAAGAAATTCATGCCGGATTTGAGTGTGCGTTCCTTGTTGACGGTTTTGATGCTTGGGAAGTTGATGATCGCGTTGAATGTTTTGCAGAGGTTCCAAGTACCGAATAATAAAGAAAAAAGAGGATAGGAAAAATGATTGTACGATTACTGTGCGCCTTTCTTCTTTCTTTTCTTATAACGCTGTATATTACACCGCTTTTGATAGCAGTTGCTCATAAATTGGGCATTGTTGATAAGCCTGATGGTAAACTAAAAAAACATGATCAGGCGACTGCATATCTTGGTGGTGTGGCGGTTTATTTTGGTTTCTTGACAGCGCTTGCTCTTCTGTTCCCCTTTGAAAATCAACAATTTTTATTTTTGGTAGGAGTAACATTACTCCTTTTTATTGGCCTTATTGATGACCTTATTGCCTTGAAACCCTATCAAAAACTATGGGGCCAGATGATAGCAGCATTGTGTTTTTTAAAGGCTGGATTCTTTCTGAGAGAACATTTTTTTTCCTATATTCCCAATATTTTCATCTCATTTGTGTGGATTGTTGGCATTATCAATGCCTTTAATCTTATTGATGTGATGGATGGCTTGGCAACGTCAGTTGCATTTATGGCGGCAGGTTCCTTTCTTGTTGCAGCAATTATGTATCAGAGTTGGCCAACAGCAATTCTTATTACTGCTTTTATGGGCGCTTTAGCAGCATTCTTTTTGTTTAATAAACCTAAAGCACGTATTTATTTGGGAGACTCAGGCTCCCTTTTTATTGGGGGATTTATGGCTACAGTACCCTTTATGTTGCCCTGGGGTACGTATAATAGCTATGGTTTTTTAACTTCCCTGATATTTCTCATGATACCGCTTTTGGAAGTGGGCACATTAATTCTGGTGCGCACTTATAAAAGAATTCCTTTTTATCAAGGAAGTCCTGATCATTTCTCAACGTATCTTCGTGTATGGGGAGGTTGGAGTGTACGAGGTATTTTGATATATAGTACCATTCTGTCCCTTATTCTTTTAGGCATGGGGATTCTCTTTTTCTTAGGTTTTATGTCTTTACCAATGTTTATGGTAAGTGGCGGGTTGTTTATACTTTTCTGGTATTTAATTCTTCTTTTAAGTCTTTATAAGTAATCTTTTCTTAAAAAAAGCTAAAAAGTTGTTGCTTTTTTGGTCTAAAACAGATTTTAGCAACCATGCGGTTCCCAGTTATGCGCATAAAGTATGAGAACTGTTGTTGTATTTTTTTATTTTAAGAGATGGTTGTTATTTTTCTTATTTTGATAAAAATGAAAAGAGCTTCTCTGGTTAATACAGATGTTTTGTGTAAGTTTTCATTTTTCCTTTTTTGCTTACTAAAAACTTAATGATGGTTGAAGAAGCACTGCTTAAAGTAATAGTTAAAGATCTTCCAGCTTTTCACTGCAATTCCTTCTTAGCCTAGCTCGGGTCTTTAACTATTACTTATTTTTTTGAAAACTATTACTTATTTTTTTGAAATAAGTCCTTCTAAAATTTCCTTATTTTTTTGATATTCATCGAGTGTTGTATTGGGAGTCTCCAATATTTTTGGTACTGATATAAATCGATGATCATTCATGATATGGGTAAATGTGGTGAGCCCTATCTCTCCCTTTCCTATATTTTCGTGCCGATCGATACGGGACCCCTGTTTTTTTTGTGAATCATTCACGTGTATTACTTTAATGTGACTGATACTGAGAGTTTTATCGGCTTGACGCCAAAAATCTTTATAATCTTGTTCTGAGGAAAGAGAATACCCTGCTGCAAAGAGGTGACAGGTATCAACGCAGAATCCAACCCTCCTTTTTTCGGTTACCAGTTCTCTGATAGCCGCAAGTTCTTCGAGTGTTGACCCCAATGAGGTTCCTTGTCCTGCCATAGTCTCAATAAGAATTTTTGTTGAACCGATCGAGTTTTTAAGTGCGTATGAAAGAGCTTCTGCAAGATATTTAATAGATGTTTGTGTATCTCCGTCGGTGGCAGATCCTGGATGAATAATAAGGAAAGGAATTTCTAGCTCATGACAATGTTGCAGTTCAGCCATAAGTGCTGATAAGGATTTATCTCGAAGTTCTTTGGTTGGTGAACCAAGATTAAGTAAATAACTTGCGTGTACTACGCAGATGATTCCCGTTTCTTTTTGTATTTTTTTAAACTGTTCTATGTCTTCTTTGGCGAGTTTTTGTATATGCCATTGCCGGTTACTATGGGTGAAAATTTGAACAGCTGATAAGCCTATTGACTGAGCATCAAGAAGAGCTTGAAAAAAGCCGTGAGCAACGGAAAGATGTGCTCCTATAATCGAATGGTGTGTGGCCATAATAATCTCTGTAGCGACGAGGAATTAAACTGTTTTTATTAACAAGTGTAACTCCCCTAGTTTCTTTGACAAACAGGAGTGTTGCGTCATGTTGTTTTATTGACAAATTAGGGGGAATTACTATGGTTGTACAAATTTTTTAACCCCCCTTATATCTCTGCAACGTTGAACAAATATGATCATGAAAAAAATAGCTTATATAGCATCGTGTGTTTGTGTATCGAGTGCTGTGCTTTTATCTGAGACTACGCCTTCAAAATCTCCGTTCTCTATTGCTAAGGGGGATGGGGTGTTTTCAACACATATTGAGTTTCGCCCCGAACTTTTTTATGGCAAAAATTTGTCCTTTCTTGAGAGTAATAATGCTGATCAAATTATTTATAATCGCCATGTTCTTGATATAACGGGCGAATACGCTTTAAATAGAGAAAAAAAAGAGGCTGTCCATGCGAAAATAACAGTACGTGATCAAGCTTATTGGGGTGACCCGGGGCTTGCTGTTCCGGTACGCTATGCAACAGTTAAGATAGCTGACGTGGTGACTGGTCTTCATGCCCATAGAATACCGCGCCTTGAAGTTTATATACGGGAGTTGTGGTTTAAGATTGCCGGTGAGCAATTATCTGATTCTTATGTGGGAACTAAAAAAAGAGAATTAACCTGCGGAGCCTTTCCTTTTTTATTAGGTCGTGGTGTCTCTCTTGGGGCTTCCTATCGTGTATCTCCTGATTTATTTGAATCTGATTTACTTAATTATATTGATCAATACGCTTTTGGGGCATTATATAATCATGAGTTTATTGCTCAAAAGTTTGCCGCACAGGCCTATGTGGGAATACTGACTAATCGCTCTGATACTTTTGAAAATGTTAATGCAAAGATAAACGGACAAGAGATTGGTAGACGAGATACACAGGCCCGTGGTTTTGGAGCAGTTAACTATGTTATTGCGGGGAAATTATTATGGACACCCCGTACCGGTGATCGTAAGAATATAACGGGGGAACTATATTGTGCATTTGGTGATGATCGTGAGACGTCTTTAGGCGTGTTTGGTGATCTATCAAGCAAACTTATTACCCCAGGGTGTTCATTTGAGTGGGAACAAGGAAAGTATGAAGCTGGCTTTGATATTGCCTTTAACCGTGGCCATCAAACGATAAAAGGTTGGGATAACAATTATCTTATACTCGAAAATCGGGTTGGGTATCTCATGAATGTAAATAACTCGGTTAGACAGTATCTTCCTCCTGAAAGCGTAAGCCAAGCACAGCAGGCGTTGGTGACAACAGATAATCAGCTTATTATTAATACATCGCCACAGGGGCATGACTATAATGGTGCTATTATAGGAGAGGATTCATTGGGTACATTGATAAACGATAATGACCGTTATCGTAATAGTTACCACAATAATTATCGAGGAGTTATGTGCGCGGCTGATGCAGGATATTATGTCACTCCTCGTTGCCGACTTGCAGCTGGATTGGGGTATGCGTCAGGTGGTCCTAATCTGACGAACGAAATTCTTGATCGTAATCTTCCCCATCCTAATGGGAGCTATAAGGGTTTTGTTGGTATTCAAGAAAGTTACACGGGTAATCGTGTCCAGTCTGCCTTTTTTCTTAATGGCGCGGCATTAGTGAGTCGCCCTTTGTTGCTATATTCTCCCTATGGAAGTTCTCCTCTTTCCTACTCTAGTTCAGGTTTTTCTAATTTGATTTTCGTAGGAAGTAGTTTTTTATTGAAAAACAGGGAAAAAGAGCGCACGTATTCATTCTTTCCTAATATATTGGCCTACTGGCAAGATACGCCGGTTCAGCATATTACTAAAGCGGCTGATACTACGTTAGTGGTAGAAACGTTTACGGCTAAATATCTCGGGCTTGAACTTAATGAGTTTTTGGAAATTGAATGTGTGAAAGATCTTAAGTTTTTTGCTATAGCGGGTCTATTTTTTCCTGGTACGATTTTTAAAGAAATTGACCATATTGTTATCGATGATGATGGACGTACGTATGGCGATGATACTTCGTATTTTATAAATATTGGTTTTGATTATACTTACTAGGCTATTGATGCATTTTTGACGTGTCAAAGTTAACGTGCAAAAGATTGATTTTGTTGATGATCACCAGGATGGAGAAAATTTATGACAACTATACGTAGTTTATTGTTAGTAGCAGCTCTTGGATTAGGAGCCTCTCTTAAGGGGTCTGATGCAGCGGTAAAGGCTCGTGAAATTAAAAAAGAGCCGATTGCTTTTACGTCGGGAGATAGTGATTTTAAATTAAGTTTAAAATTACGAATGCCCGATTTTTTTTATGGCAAAAATTTACGATTATTGAATAATAATAATGGTGGTCTTGATAAGGTGGTGTTTGCCCGTCACACGGTCGATGTAAATACTGATTATCGTTATGGTAAAGCAAGTCGTGGCCATGATGCAGTAACGGCAAAAATGACGATACGTAACAAGGGTACCTGGGGCGATCCAGAATCAATTGGTGCCACAACAGAAACAGAAATAAAGATTACTGATGCACTCACCGGGGCACATCGTCATGCTATCCCGCGCCACTTTTTATGGATTCGGGAGTTATGGTTGCAAATGGTGCTCAATGATATGGCAAACTGTTACTCTGACTTGTGTCATGTACAGTCGTTGACTATTGGGGCGTTTCCCTTTGAATTAGGACGCGGTATTGCTCTTGGTGCTTCCTATGCCGTTGATCCTACTGATCTTGGTTTTTATGCAGAAAACTATGTTGATCAGTATGCATTTGGTGCAAAACTTTCTGGTGATATTTCTCATCGAACTCATCTGAATTATGATCTATATGTGGGTATTTTAAATAATAAATCAGATACGTTTGAAAATGTTAATGCAAAAATTCGTGGGCAACAGTATGGTCACCGTGATCATCAAGCGCGTGGCTTTGGCGTAGTTAACTTTGTAGTTGCCGGTCGTTTGATGTGGAAACCGATTGAGTGTAAGGATCGTTTGGTTCGTATTGAGCCGTATGTGTTATATAACGATAATCCCGAACAAAAAATTGAGTTTCTTGGTGATTCCCGTAGTAAATTAGGAACATTTGGCCTTGCGGGAGAATTTGAATGGGCATGTTTTGAATGGGGATTTGATTCAGCTCTTAATATTGGACACCAAACGGTTCCTGGCTGGGACCGTAATACGATCTCACTTGAAAATCGTGCAGGATCAGTTGCCGTGGTTAATACTCGTGTACGTCAGGCTCTTACAGCCCCAACCAATTCTTCACCACTTGCGTTAAAAACAACGGATAATCAAGCAATTATTGATGTATCAGTCCAAAGCGAATCATTAAATGGACAGGTTATTGGATCAGATGCCCTTGGTATTTTAAGAAATGATAATAACCGCTTTTCTTCGCCCTACACGAATAAGTATAAAGGGGGCATGATTGTTGCTGATATGAGTTACTATTTCATTAAGCCAGATTTAAAAACGAGTCTTGCTTTTGGGTACGCAAGCGGTGATGAAAATCCTAATCGTGATTTAGAAGAAATTGGTGATAGCAATATGGATGGGGACTATAAAGGATTTATTGGTCTTCAAGAAACATATGCAGGAACTCGTGTCAAAAGTGCCTTCTTATTGAGTGGTTCAGGAAGAATTCCTCGCCTCTTATCTTTCCCGTCTGAAGAAGTGCTTGATCCTTTTGCTTCAGCAGTTTCCCGTTTTACCAACTTGATTTTCACGGGTGCAAGTATTACGTATAAGCCTTGTCGTAGTAAACATAATGTGATGATTAATCCTAATATTCTTGCTTATTGGCAAGCACATCAAACAAAAAGTTATAACACTCATACGGCGATGGATAATCTGACCTATGCTCGTCGTTATTTGGGTACTGAGCTTAACTTGTTTGCGGAACTTGAATTGCTACCAGACCTTAAATTTTATGGAACAGGAGCTCTCTTTATCCCGGGTGCTTTCTATCATGATGTTAAGGGCCGTCCACTAAATAAGGCACAACAAACATATCTTGATAATCTTGATAAGACAGGAATTATCAATGACTATGTACCAACGCTTGGTGATGATTTGGCTTATTTCATTAACTTTGGGTTTGAGTTTAAATTCTAATTATTGATTAGGTCTTGAATGATTATCACAAGAAGGGCGGCATCACCGCCCTTCTTGCTTAAAGCAGAACCACCGACAAGGTCGGTGGGGGGGTGTGGGGGCGGAAGGCCCCACGCATATAGCGAAGCAACAAGGTTGCTGAGTTGAGGGAGATTTGCGATACTAAATGGCATGGATTTTGCACCAGAGAATTACTACAACAAATCACCTCACGCGACGTATCGCTGCGAATATCACTTCGTATGGGTACCAAAGTATAGATATAAGATTCTCGTAGAAGATGTTAAACCGGTATTGAAAGAAATACTGACTCAATTGTGTGAATGGTTGGAAATCACCATAATTGAGGGCTCAATCTGTGATGATCATATACACATGTACTTGTCGGTACCGCCAAAACATTCACCAAGTTATGTTATGAAAGTTCTGAAAGGAAAGAGTTCAGAACTGCTTCGTAAGCGTCATCCTATGTTTCGTAAAAGAATGTTGAAATGGAACATGTGGGCACGAGGGTATTTTGTATCGACGGTTGGTCTAGACAGAGAGATGGTAAGAAAATATGTTAGAACGCAAGAAGAAGAGCAGGCGAATGAAGAACAGCTAAGACTTTGGAGAGATGTCTAACTACATTGTTGTTAGGCATCTCTCATTTCAAAGCCACCGACAAGGTCGGTGGTAGATTACTTTTTATCAGTGACCGTGTGATAAAAGTCTGCTAAAATAGTTTAAGATACTTAAAAACTTATTCCTAAAAGGGTTTTACTATGCACCGTTTTGAACGTACGTGCGGATGCGGTGAGGTTGCGTCCCACCATCTCTCACAACCTATTACGCTTGCTGGCTGGGTTGCGCGTCGCCGAGATCATGGCGGCCTCATCTTTGTTGACTTGCGCGATCGTACGGGTATTGTTCAAGTGGTGTTCAATAAAGAAACCTCCCCCTCAATGTTTGAATCAGCCCAAGAGCTCCGGTCTGAATATGTTATTTCGGTGACCGGTACTGTTGTTGAACGTATGGCGGCAACCGTTAATACTGATATCTTAACGGGTAACTATGAAATTCAGGTCTCATCCCTGACTATTTTAAATAAAGCCAAGACACTACCCTTTTCCCTTGAAGACGCTGATTCAGTTGAAGAAGAACTTCGCTTAAAATATCGTTATCTTGATTTACGTAGACCATCCATGCACCAACGGATTGCTGTACGCCATAAAATTATTTTTGCCATGCGCGAATTTCTCTCAGGAGAGAAGTTTTATGAGATAGAGACACCTATGCTCACCAAAAATACTGCCGAGGGCGCACGTGAGTTTTTGGTGCCTTCGCGTCTATCTCAAGGATCATGGTATGCCCTACCTCAGTCCCCTCAATTATATAAACAGATTTTGATGGCTGCTGGTATGGAGCGTTATTTTCAGGTTGCGCGTTGTTTCCGCGATGAAGATTTACGTGCAGATCGCCAACCAGAATTTACCCAGCTTGATATGGAAATGTCTTTTATAACGGAACAGGATATACAAGATATCATTGAACGGTTATTACAGCGCGTGCTGTCTTCCGTGATGGGTCGTGAAATTACGGTTCCTCTTGAACGTATGACCTATGATCATGCTTTTAGTACCTATGGTTCTGATAAACCTGACCTGCGCTTTGAACTTCCCTTGAGTGATTTAACTGAGATATTTAAAGATACGCAGCTGACGTTTTTAAAATCGGTGATTGAAAAACAGGGAAAAATTGGATGTGTACGGGTGCCGCAGCATGAATTTTCTCGTTCTGAGTTAGAACAGTGGGTAAGCACGGCTATCAAAAATGGAGCTAAGGGTCTTATCTGGATAAAGTTTGATCAAGACAAAAAACCAGAAGCTCCGATTGCTAAATTTCTACCTGGCGATTTCTTCGATCGCGTGAAAACGGTTATCCCAGATTTTTCAACAACAGATACCTTGTTTATTATTGCAGGACCGTATGCCGATGCCTGGACGCACTTAGGCAGGCTTCGTGGACAATTAGCACACTCTTTGGGAATTATTCCTACCGATATGTTCAAGCTTCTGTGGGTGACCGATTTTCCTTTACTGGAATATGATGCTCAGGCTAAAAAATGGAACTCTGTTCATCACCCCTTTACTTCGCCTCAGGCTGGTTGGGAACAGCAGGAACCTGGTCAGATGAAGGCACGTGCGTATGATATTGTCTGTAATGGCTTTGAAATTGGTGGTGGCTCTATCCGAATTCACAACCCTGAAGTACAAAGAAAGCTCTTTGATTTTCTTGGGTTTGATCAATCAACTATGGAAAAGCATTTTGGATTCCTTCTTGAAGCACAAGAATTGGGCTTTCCACCCCATGGTGGCATAGCTCTCGGTATTGACCGCCTTGTTATGTTACTTTTAGGCTGTGCGTCAATTCGAGAAGTGATTGCCTTTCCTAAGACACAGAGTGGTGTTGACCCTCTAATGGATGCTCCGACATCTGTCGATCCTAAAAAGCTTCTTGATTATGGATTGACGTTTAAAAAGACTGATATCTAAATCTAACTAAAGACTAATAAAGAAGGCCCGGGATTCCCGGGCCTTGTCATTTCTTGCTTATCTTTTTCTATGTTTATGTATCCGATGATGGGATTTTTCTGCTGGGAGTGAGTTGTAGAGCTTTTTTATAGCGATATACGTGAAAAGACTTTTGTTTTTAGCAGGATCTGTTTTTTTCATCGCCATTCCTAATGTGAGGGGCGAAGCTGAAATAGGTAAGGTTAATAGGTTTAACGGACTAAATACTATTCCAAATCTGTATTTTTTGGCATACCATTTCACCTGGGAAGCGCATTTATCAAGAAGAGGCTTAAGATCTTGCTTGGTTAATGTTGCGATTACGGCAGGATCCTTTGACCATGATTCTATCAGTTCATAGTGACGGTCATTTACAGCTGATTCAATTTTTGAAAGAAAATTACGATGTACTTCTTTTTCCGTAGACTGTACAGGAGATACACTGTCTTGTGCATAAATAGAAACAATTAAGAAGATGGGCGGTAATAGTAAGTAGGATAACTTCATAAAAATTTTCATCATCGCTATTTGTGTTGTTACAATGTGTAATTATTAATAGTCTAACACATCTGCCTTATTAATGAAGCCTGGCGCAGGGATACCTATGGTTTGTATGGTAAAAAGACCGATAAAAATTGTTATTTCTACCTAAAATCTCTTTAATTGAAGGTTTCACGTAGAAAATATTGATAAAATAGAGAAGCGAGTACCATTTTGGATTCCTTCTTGAAGCACAAGAATTGGGCTTTCCACCCCATGGTGGCATAGCTCTCGGTATTGACCGCCTTGTTATGTTACCTTTAGGCTGTGCGTCAATTCGAGAAGTGATCGCCTTTCCTAAGACACAGAGTGGTGTTGATCCTAAGAAACTTCTTGATTATGGATTGGTACTTAAAAAGACTGATATCTAAATCTAACTAAAGACTAAAAAAGGCCCAGGAATCTCGGGCCTTGTCATTTCTTGTTTATATTTTTCTATGTTTAGGTATCTTGTGATGACGTGATATTCCTGTTGGAACAGAGTTATAAAGTTTTTTCATAGCTATATAGGTGAGAAACTCTTTATCTTTCACTAATTTTTCAAGTTCAGCTCCGACTGCCCATGTAAAGCCTACAGGAAGAACTATAAGGGCCATGATGCCAACTTCAATTGGTATGCTGAATAATGTGAGTATGGCTGATGATCCATACCCGCACGTTTTTGAAGCAAAGCGTTTAATACTATTTTT
>Ga0172381_10001568_pt1 | contig 26572 bp, 22 predicted proteins | sample Leawel6488metaG_FD_119754 | JGI IMG/M metagenome (GOLD analysis project Ga0172381, IMG submission 119754) | Leachate microbial communities from a municipal landfill in Southern Ontario, Canada - Leachate well 64-88 metaG | ecosystem: Engineered > Solid waste > Landfill > Unclassified | place... | reverse complement strand
GCGTCATCGGCTCCGATGGCACCTTGACCGGGTACGCGGGCGGAATAGAGCGCAAACGCTGGCTGTTGCGGCATGAGGGTGGTGATTTTTAGGGTTGCGCCCACAAACGCATGGCCGCATAGGCCCGCCAGGGCCGCCATGCTTCGGCGAGCACCAGCATTTCTGCGGGGTTGGGGCGCCCACTCTCCGTTTCCAGTGCGCGTAGTAGTCCCAGGTCTGAATGGGGGAAGGCGTCCGGATCACGATATCCGCGCATGGCGATGTAGTGCGCCGTCCATGGGCCGATACCCGGCAGTTTGCAGAGGTTTTTGATGATGCTGTCGAGGGGGTGCGCCGAAAAAGCCAGGCGGCCCTCTTGCATGGCCACAGCCAGAGCCTGCAGCGCTTTTTCTCTGGCCCGGGTTAGGCCGATAGATCTCAGGTCGGCAGCCATGACGGCGACGGGTGTCGGAAATATCCTGGAGATTCTCGTGCCATCTGAAAGTCGCGCCATATCCTCTGTGAGCAATTCCCCAAGGGCGGCAACAAGCCGACCCGATAGCGTGGTCGCTGCTGCTACGCTAATTTGCTGACCCAATATCGCGCGCACGGTGAGTTCGAACAAATCCCATGTGCCCGGGACACGCAACCCCGGCCTCGCCCTGACGCGTGAAGCCATAAGCGGGTCTATGGAAAGATGCTGGTCGATCCTAATGATTTCCGTATCCAGATCAAACAGGCGGCGCAATCGCGCCACGATGATGCCTATTGGGGGGATTTTCGTTGCGTATATGGTTGCCAGAAGCTGATCGGCTGCCGGATCAGGGTGGACTTCGACCAGGCCCTGTGTCCCTTCTAACTGAAAGGAACGCCAATAGTGCCCGGACTGTACGGCCTCCACTCCCGGGATGGCACGGCCCGCCAGAAATTCCAGCAGTGCCGTCCAGTCATAAGGCGTGGTATAGGGCAGCTTCAAGGTGATACCCGCAGCCATATCGCTCTTTGAAGCAGAAGTATGGCGCAGTGCACTGGGCGCACACCCACAATGGCGCTGCATGACCGCATTGAAACGGCGGACGCTGCCAAATCCTGCAGCAAGTGCGACATCGGTCATGGAGAGTCCGGTTTCTGCAATCAGTTTTTTGGCTAGCAGAATGCGCTGCGTCTGCGCCAGGGCCGTCGGCGTGCTACCAAGCACGCGTACAAACAGTCGCCGCAAATGCCGTCCACTGACACCCAGTTGTACAGCTACCTCCTCCAAACTAGCGCCATTCAAGGCGCCGTTATCACTCATTTGCTGCAAAGCCCGAGAAACCATCAGGGCGCTGGCCTCTGCGAAAGGTTCGGCCCCCGCCAACTCCGGGCGACAACGCAAACAGGGTCGGAAGCCCAACTGTCGGGCTACCGCAACGCTGGGTATAAAAAAACAATTTTCCAGCTTGGGGGGGCGTGCGGGACATACCGGACGGCAATAGATGCCCGTGGATAACACCGCCGTGTAGAACTTGCCATCAAACCGCACGTCCTTTGCGAGGACGGCGCGGTAGCACACTTCGCGATTCAGGTCCGATGTATTCATAGTGTGTTTATAAGCCAGGCGGCTGCAAGTGTCTCGTCATTTTCGGACGTCGATATTGAGGAGGCGGCGCGCAAAAACAAAGCCACCCCATTCTTATCAATGCTTTTCCTGATTAGCACGATGCTTTTTGTGGTGTGGAAGCCCCGTCCTTCCCGCTCTCAAGAGATGTCCACCCCTATCCGAAACGTTGATGAAGGGCATGGTTTCTCCTGGCGACAGGGCATCCAGGGCACCATTGAACTGAAGCTGCAACTCAAGCATATCGCGAGGTTCGAACGCAAACCGCCAGCCGTTTGGGGTTGAGCGAAAGTAATCCAGGAGGTACGGTGTCAGCGTTGCCCGATGTGTTCTTCGAACGCTTCACGGCTTGGAAAGGTACCGTCCCAAGCTAACACAAACGACGCATCAGCATCAGGCGCGGCACCGATGTCCTCAATGACAAGTGCTTTTACACGCTCGGAATGATACGCAGCGAGCCCTTGACCGTATCCCTAGCCGCCGATCGGAAGGACCTGAAAATCGACAAGCTCGTCCGGTTCTCCGCTATAGACCTGATACCCGGTGGTCTCGATGGCCAAAAAAGCGCCATGAGCCAACCCTGCCGGGTGCAGAAGGTAGTCCCCCGGGAAAAGACGCTGCCGTCCCGACTTGTCACCGTGGCCGCCAGTGAGAATGTAGATGTGTTCGTCGGAGCGGGCGTTCGCCACGATCTTGATGAGCATTCCAGGGGGTGGGGAGAAGCGGACGATCTGCGCCATGCCGCCGCCTTCGGATCTGCGGTCGCTCAAGACCTTGAAATGAACCGTTTCCTCGCCATGGAAGAGGGACAGATCCCCCAGTGCCTGGCTGCCGGGGATCCAAGGAATCTGCTCTGGCGTGGCGGTGATGGGGTGCAGGGACATGACATTCTCCTTTTTTTGCGCGTTCACGAAAGAGCAGCCACTATACTCCCATGAGGGAATCACTGGTTTCGATGATGATCGAAATATGGAATAAGAAGGAAGTGCGCACATGGAGCTGCACAAAGTGGTCGCGTTGCTAGGAGTTCCGGCCCGTGCAGCCATGGCCTGGGCCCTGGTTGGAGGCGACGCGTTACCCGCCAGTGAACTGGCCTACCGGGCAGGGGTGACCCCCCAGACTGCCAGCCACCATTTGGCCCGGATGGTGGATGGTGGACTGCTTGCGGTGGAACGCTGTCTACGCTACCGCTACTATCGTTTGGCCAGTCCAGCGGTGGCCGAAATCCTGGAGAGTCTGATGGCACTATCCGGCCCGCCGATCCTCAAGAATCGCCCAGACCGCGCCGCGGTGGATCCATTGTGCCAAGCACGGAGTTGTTACGATCATCTGGCGGGGAGTCTTGCGGTCGCCTTGGCAGATACCCTACGGCGCAACGGGTGGATAAGCCTCCAGGAACGCGATTATCAGGTTACAGAGATTGGCGAACATGGATTCGTGGCTTTCGGGTTGGATCTGCCTGCCTTACGTCATCAGCGCCGGCTTTTCGCGCGGCGCTGTATCGATTGGAGCGAGCGTCGACCCCATATCGGTGGAGCGCTGGGGGCCGCTTTGATGACGCGCTTCCAGGAGTCTGGATGGATACGAAAAAACCCCGGAGATCGAAAAATCTGGGTTACGAGTGTCGGCCAACAAGGGCTGTGGAAAACCTTTGGTGTTGATGCGACACTATAAATGGCCGCGCCATGCCGATGCACCGCCAAGAAGGCTCGGTCAATATCCTGCCTCTTGCGCATAAATAGTCGCTCCATAAAAACCTCCCTGCTCCGCACAAGAGGTCATGATAAATAAAACTACACAACGTCGCCGCTGCCTATGGATGACCGGGGAATCAGTGGCCGGATGAGACTGGAATACGCTGCCCTTATGGGGGACCAATATACGGATGACGTAATGTGATTCACCGCCAATGAACGGCCGCAATCAGTCTGGCACTGCCGTTCGCTCCGCAAGGTACCACGGCACGCCGTCGCCTGTAGACAATGCCTGTCGCAAGAGGCCAAAGACGGTTGTCGCCGCGCGCTTCGGGCACACACTCCCGCGGCTGCTCTCACGCCGTCTATAACTAAGGGCGACCCTGTCCTACAAGCATACTCTATTCATGCGGGCATCCCTTTATGTTATCCCTTAAGATAGTGTTCACGCGCTGAATCGGCCTGTAACCAATGGAAACAACACACGCCGCAGAGTCAGCAAAGACTTATATAGAACATGATTCGTCTTCCTCAAGGTCAGCCCGTAACATTTCGCAACAATTTCCTCGGTGGCCACATCTTCCTTATGATCCCGCTTTCCGGGAGAATGGCGGCTCCACTGCCGAGGAGCCTGAGCCGTGCCCCCCAAAGTGTTATCGCTGGCTGTCTGTACCGCCTTCTGTGTGGCTCAGGGCGCGCTGGCGCAAGCCAGCGTCGGAGCGTGGCTGGCGGACCCTCTGGATACCGAAAGCGGTATGAGCGCCAGCCCCGCCCAGGCGTGGACAGCGCCTGGCGGACTCCCCAGAGTCCCCAAGCCCCAAACCCTCCCTGCGGCAGAGCAGGGCCAGGTCTGGACACTGGCGCAACTCACTGCGTATGCCCTCGCCCACAACCCGCAGACCGCCGCCGCCTGGGATGGTTTGCGCGCCCAGGCCGCAGGCCTGGGAATGGCGGAAAGCGCCTGGCTGCCCAGCCTCACCCTCAATACCGGTTTCAGTCGTCGGCAGGCGGTCTCCACCGTCGGCTTCACGGTGCCGGCACGCAACAGCGCCAACCCCAATCTGACCCTGAGTTACACCCTGTGGGACTTTGGCCTGCGCGCCGCCAAGGTGGATGCTGCCCGCGCCCAGGAATGGGTGGCGGGCTTCACCCAGAACCAGAGCATCCAGGCCGTGGCCTTCAGCGTCGCGCAGGCCTATTACCAGCTCCTCGGCAATCAATCCCTGTTGCTGGCCGATGAAAAGACCGTGGCGGAAAACCAGAAAAACCTGGAGGCCGCCGAGGTCCTGCATCGTGCCGGGCAAGCCACCATCGGCGCCCTCTATCAGGCCCGGGCCGCCATGGCGCAGGCGCAGTCTACCCTCGCCGCGCAACGCCAGACCGTGCGTAGCAGCGAAGGGTTGCTGGCCAGCACCCTGAACCTCGGTCCCCAGACCTCGCTGAGGATAGCGCCCCTCAAACTAGGGCAGAAACCGCCCCAACTCCACAGCGCCGCCGAGACGTTGATGCACGCCGCCCTCACCGCCAATCCCGCTTTGCAGCAGGCGCGGGCCCAGGTCGCCGTAGCCCAGGCCAATGTCCGCAGCGCCGAGGCCAGCGGGCTGCCTAGCCTAGGGGTCAGCAGTTCCTACGGTTACGCCTTTCAGAACGGCTATCTGCCCGGCGATACCTGGACGGTGGGTTTTACCCTGACCGTACCCCTCTTCACCGGCTTCAACACCCATTATCAGATACGCCAGACGCAGGCCCTGAGGGACCAGGCCCAATCCAACCTCGCGGCCGGCCGCAGCAGCACCGAAGCCACGGTCTGGCAGGATTTTCACAACTTCCAGGGCGCGGTTGCGGCCTACCCCGGCGCACAGAGCGGTCTGGAAAATGCGAGGAAGGCGCTGGAGGTGGTACAGGCCCAGTATCGCGTCGGTCAGGCTACCATTCAGGATGTCCTCCTTGCCGAATCCACCCTGGCGCAGGCGCGCTATACCCTGATTCAGAATCTGGTTAACAGTTATGTCGCCCTGGCGCAACTCAGTCAGGCCGTCGGCATGCCTTTGGGAGAGAATACACCGTGACCCGTTCCCCCGTTGTCCTTCTGCTGACGTTGGCGACCCTCTCCCTGATGCTGAGCGGTTGCCAGACCAAGGCCAAACATGAGGCCCCGCCCCTGCAGGTCAGCCTGGTCAGCGTCAGCACCCGTCCCATGACCCATTATGAAGGTTTTCTGGGTACGGTGACGCCCCTGCAGACGGCGACCATCGTGCCGCAGACTTCCGGCATCCTGCAGAGCGTGCGGTTTACCGAGGGGAGCATGGTAGACAAGGGACAAACCCTGTTCACCATCGACCCGGCACAGATGCAGGCAGCACTTGCCCAGGCCCAGGCCAAGCTGGTGGCGGATCAGGCCACTGCGCGCTATAACCGCAACATCGTGGAGCAGGACCGTCCATTGGCGGAAAAGGATTTCATCACTGCCCAAAGCTTCGATCAGGCGGTTTCCCAGGCGCAAGCGGCAACGGCGCAGGTGCAGGCGGATCAGGCCGCCCTGGAACAGGCTCGCCTCAATCTCTCTTACACCCGCATCACCGCCCCCATCAGCGGCCGTATCGGCCTGGCCCAGGTCAAGGCAGGCAACCTGGTTATCGCCAACCAGACGCAATTGGCGATCATCAACCAGATTGCACCGATCACCGTGAATTTCAGCGTTCCTCAGAGCCTGCTCTCGGCAGCGCGGCTGGCCCAACAGCAGGCGATTCCGCTGCCGATCGAGGATGAGAAGGGTGGTACGGTGCTCGCTCAGGGCAAGCTCACCTTCATCGACAACAGCGTGAGCGCGGGAACCGCCACCATCAGCATGCAGGCCACCGTACCCAACGCCAACCTCGGCCTCTGGCCCGGACAGTACGTGCAGGTGCAGATGCCGATCCAGCAGTTGGCGCAGGCCACCGTGCTGCCGGTGGGCGCCATACAGCAGGGCAGTACCGGGCCCTTTATCTACACGGTGAAAGATGGCACGGCCGTGGACAAGCCGGTGCAAGTGCTCTGGGAGTCGGGCACGGATGCGGTGGTGCAGGGGATAGAGGCGGGTATTCGGGCGATCTATCCCCTCCCCGCACGGCTCTATCCGGGGGTCAGGGTGGCGCTGAGCGGCACGGGCGGGCCTGCCATCCAACCCGCAGGGGCGCCGGGGAAAAGACCATGAATTTCTCCGCCCTGTTCATTCGCCGCCCGGTGATGACGGTCGTACTGATCCTCGGGCTGGTGCTCTATGGCATTTTTTCCTTCACGAATATGCCGGTGGCCCTGTTGCCCAGCGTGGACTTTCCGACGGTCCTGGTCGCGGCGAGTCTGCCGGGAGCAAGCCCGCAGACCATGGCCAGCGCCGTGGCGACACCGCTGGAAAAGCAGTTTTCCTCCATTCCCGGCCTTTCCTCCATGAGCTCGGTGAACAATCAGGGCTCGACGCGGGTCATTCTGCAGTTTGACCTCAGCCAGAACATCGATGTCGCCACCCAGAATGTGGAAAACGCGGTCACCCAGGCCTCTCACCTGCTGCCGCCGGGCATGCCCAGCCTGCCCTTCGTCAAGCAGCTCAATCCGTCGGCGGCGCCCATCGAGTTCATTGCCCTCGCTGCGCCCAATATGCCCATCTACCAGCTCAACCAGTACGCGGTGGACAAGGTGGTGCCCGCCATTTCCGGTATTCCCGGCGTCGCCCAGGTGCAGATCTTCGGGGAGCAGAATTACGCGGTGCGCATTCACGCCAACCCCTTCGCCATGCAGGCGCACGGGATATCGCTGCAGGCCCTTACCCAGGCCATTTCCAGTCATAACGTCAACCTGCCCCAGGGCACGGTGCTGGGTGCGGTGCGCAATTATGCGGTGAACGTGCATGGACAACTCCACGACGCCGAAGCCTTTGCGGGCATGCCCATTACTTTCGCCAACGGTGCGGTGGTGCCTCTGGCCGATATCGCCGAAGTCCGCAACGGGGTGGACAATGACCAGATCGCCAGTTGGATCGGTGGCCAGCGTGCCCTCATTCTCGCCGTGGTTCGCCAGCCCGACGCGGATACCGTGGCTATCTCCGACGCCATCCAGAAACGCTTGCCGTTGCTGAGCGCCAGTCTGCCTGGCGGTGCCCACATGACCGTGGTGTACAACAAGGCAGACTATATCCGTGCGGCGGTGGAAGAGGTCGAGGCCACCCTGTTGCTCGCCTCCATCCTGGTGGCCGGGGTGCTCTGGCTCTTCCTGCGCCGCGGCAGCCCGACCCTGATCGGCGCGCTGGCAATCCCCGCCTCCATCCTCGGCACCTTCGCCATCATCTATGAGCTGGGGTACACCCTGAATACGCTGACGCTCCTCGCCCTGACCCTGTCGGTGGGCTTTGTGGTGGATGATGCGGTGGTCATGCTGGAGAACATCGCCCGTCATGAGGAAAATGGTGAAGAGCCTTATCAGGCAGCACTCGTGGGCAGCCGGGAAATCGGCTTCACGGTGATCTCCATGACCCTGTCGCTGGCGGTGGTCTTTCTGCCCTTTCTGGTCATGGGTGGTATCATCGGCCGTTTGTTTCGCGAATTCGGTATCACCATCGCTGTGGTCATCCTGCTCTCCGGGCTGATCTCCCTGACCCTGACACCCATGCTCTGCGCCCGCTATCTGCGGGTGAAACACCAGGGGCAGAGCCGCTTCGAGCGCGGTTTCATCCGGCTGCGTGACTGGTATGGACGTAGCCTGCGGGCGATGCTTGGACACCGCGGCTGGATATATGGCGGTGCCTTGCTGAGCCTGCTGGCCATGATCGGGCTTTTCATCATCCTCCCCAAGGGCTTCATCCCCACCGAAGACAGCGGCATGATCATGGGCAACCTAGAGTATCCCCAGGGTATTTCCTTTGCCCAACTGGAGACGACCCAGCAGGCCATCGCTGCTGCCGTCGGCCACAACGCCGCGGTGCAGGCGGTGATGTCCAGCGCCGGGCAGGGTGCCGGTGCCTTCGGTTCCGGCAACAGCGGGCGGCTGATCATCCGTCTCAAGCCGTTGGGTGAGCGGCCGTCGGGAACCCAGGTCATTGCGGAATTGCGCCAGGCCGTCAGCCATTTCGCCGGGGTGGAGGCGAGTTTCCAGTTGCCGCCCGCTATCCAGATGGGGCCGGTCTCCTCCCAGTCCAATTATCAATATATTCTGCAGAGCGAAGACCAGGACAGCCTGAACGCGGCGGCACCCAAACTGGTAGCGGCCCTGCGCAAGGTACCCGGACTGCAGTCCGTCAACAGTGACCTGCAGTTGGCCAATCCGGAGATCGAGGTGCATATCCTGCATCAGCGGGCGCAGGCGCTGGGTGTTACCCCGGAAATCATCGAACAGGCGCTGAACTTTGCTTTCGGCGGCACCCAGGTGGGCACTATCTATGCCTCCACCAACCAGTATGAGGTCATTCTCGACCTGGCGCGGCAGTTTCAGGCGAATCTCGGCGCGCTTTCCGCCATCACCGTGCCGGGCAGCGCCGGGCTGGTGCCCCTGGCCGCACTGGCGCACTTCGCCTACGGCGTCGGCCCCCTGAGCATCAGCCACTACAACGGCCTGCCCAGTGTGACCATCTCCTTTAACCTGGCGCCCGGTGTTTCCCTGGGAAGCGCCACCCAGGCAGTGCAGGACACGGCGGCAAAAATATTGCCTGCGGATGTGCAGGGCGAATTCGGAGGGTCCGCGGCGGCATTCTCCCAGTCCACAGGCAGTCTGCCCATGCTGCTGCTGGCGACGGTAGCACTGATCTACGCCATTCTGGCCATTCTCTATGAAGATTTCATCCATCCCCTGACCATCCTCACTGCCCTGCCCTTGGCTGGCTTTGGTGCGTTGCTGGCCCTCTGGATTTTTCATCAGGAACTGGATCTGTTCAGCTTCGTCGGCATCATCATGTTGGTGGGGTTGGTGAAAAAGAACGGTATCATCATGGTGGACTTTGCCATCCACCGCCGCCGCGAGGGCGCCACGGCGGTGGACGCCATGGTCGATGCCTGTATCACCCGCTTTCGTCCCATCATGATGACCAACCTTGCGGCGGTGCTGGGCATTTTGCCCATCGCCATCGGCATTGGCGCGGGTGCCGAGTCCCGGGTGCCCCTGGGCGTGGCGGTAGCGGGCGGTATCATCGTGTCGCAGTTCCTCACGCTCTACGTGACGCCGGCGTTCTACGTCCTCTTTGAGGGATGGAAAGGGCGCTGGAAGGGTCGTATGGTGGTTTCGGAACCGGCGACGGAGGGCGTCGGTTCTGCAATTTCGCCAAATTGTGATATATAGCGGGCAAAGACCAACACCCGGGAGGCCCGGAACATGCCCGCAAAAATTCTATTTCTCCTGCTCGTGCTTGCCCTGTCAGGCTGCGCGTCCCTGCAACCACCTCCATCCACCAGCACGGCCGGCGCCGCCGCACGGGGCGCCGCGATGGCCAGCCGTGATGCCGAAGCGGCACAGCAACGCCTTGCCGCCGTCGCCGCTCAGCGCGCCGGGGCCGAACAGCAATTCTGCCCGAACTGGCGGCAGGCGCTTGGCCAGGCGCGGAGCAACGCCATGGGTTGCGCGCGAATGCCGCTCGGCGAACAGGCCACCTGCTGGCAGGCGGTGTCTCAATGGGCGCAGGAAGAGAGCCGCTATTTCCATGCCCTGACCCCTCTTTTCCAGGGAGGGGCCTACGCCACGCCGGCGGCGCAGGCGGCACGTTTTTTTGACCTGGCTCAGGGTTGGGCCATTACCTGTCAGGACGGCCAGCAAGCCTGCTCCGCCGCATCCGGCCATCAGCAGATGAATGACCATAAAAATATCGTAAATCGCTTCTGCAGCCGTTGAGGATTAGGTGTTGCTTGTTTTCATCCCCGGATGAACTGAATTATGCTGGTGTACCAGGGGTACTGGAATCGATACGTTATCAGCAGCCGGTTATCACACAGGGAGGTCTTCATGCTCAAAAAATTCGCCCAGGATTTCAAGACATTTCTGCAGCGCGGCAATGTCATCGATCTCGCCGTAGCTTTTGTGATCGGCTCGGCATTTTCCGCCATCGTTACTTCGCTGGTCAGCAACGTGATCATGCCGCCTATCGGCATGCTGCTCGACAGGGTCGATTTTTCCAACCTCTATATCCTATTGAAGCAAGGCACCATTCCCGGCCCTTACCTGACCCTGGAAGCCGCCAAAAAGGCGGGCGCCGTGACCGTAAACTACGGTCTCTTCATCACCTCGTTGATCAGCTTTTTCATCATCGCCCTGGTGATATTTTCCATTGTGCGGGTGATCAACAAGCTCTACCCCAAACCCGCCCCTGCCATGACCACCAAAACCTGCCCCTTCTGTGCCTCCGCCATTCCTTTGGCCGCGATACGTTGTCCCAACTGCACCTCGCAACTGGAGTCCTGAAACGGCGGCGCCGGGGTACCCGCGTCCCCGGCCTGGTTTCATTGGCAAAGGTTGGTGTGCCGTCGCCTTGGCGTCCCGCTTCGCGTATTCTCGAATAACGCTCCCCACACTCAGGACCGGCCATTGATCTGGGAAAACCTGTTGTACCTCATTATCGGTGTTGTGCTCGGTCTGATGGTCGCCGGACTGGTAGCGCGCAGCATGATCCAGCGTCAGCAGGATATCAGCGCGGCACTCCGTGAAGGACAGCAGGCCAGCGCGGCTCAGACGGAGAGCCTGCAGTACGAAATAAATGCTCTGCGGCAACAGGCCCGGGAACAGCAGGAAATCCTCCGCCACGAGAGTGAAAGCAGGGCTGCTGCAGAAGCGGAAAGCCGTCGTATCCCGGCGCTCGAAAATGCCCTGGTGGCGGAACGCGGCAATACCGCGCGCCTGCAGACGGAAAACAGCGCCATTCGGGGCCAGCTGGCAGAACTGGGTGAGCGGCTGGAACAGGAGCGTCTGCGTGGTACAGAGAAGCTGGCGCTGCTGGAAGATGCCCGTCAACGTCTCAGCGACGCCTTCCAGTCCCTATCTGCAGAGGCCCTGCGCCGCAACAACCAGTCTTTCCTGGAACTGGCGCGGGAAAATCTGGAGCGTTTCCAGGAAAGCGCGAAAACCGACTGGGAGGGCCGACAAAAGGCTGTAGGGCAACTGGTGGAGCCTATCCGTGAGTCCCTGGAGAAGGTGGGCACCCGCATCGATGCCATGGAGAAGACCCGCATCGATGCTTACGGCGCCCTCAATGAGCAGATCCGTGGTCTCGTCCAGGACCACCTGCCGCGTCTGCATCAGGAAACCGCGGCGCTGGTGAAGGCACTGCGCCAGCCCGCGGCCCGGGGGCGCTGGGGCGAGATGCAGCTCAAACGGGTCGTGGAGATGGCCGGGATGCTGGCCTACTGCGACTTTACGGAGCAGGAGGGAGTCAATACCGATTCGGGTCAGCAGCGTCCCGATCTGCTGGTGCGCCTGCCCGGCGGCAAACGCATCGTCGTCGATGCCAAGGCGCCACTGAGTGCTTATCTGGAGGCCATGGAAACCGATGATGAGCAGAAACGCGCGCACTTTCTGCACAAGCATGCCAGCGAACTGCGCACCCACATGACCCAGCTCAGCAAAAAATCTTACTGGGAACAGTTCCAGCCGACCCCGGAGTTCGTTGTTCTGTTCGTGCCCGGTGAGGTGTTCTTCAGCGCTGCCCTCCAAGAAGACCCGTCGCTCATCGAATACGGCGTCGAGCAGAAGGTGATCGTTGCCAGCCCCACCACCCTCATCGCCCTGCTGCGGGCGGTGGCCTATGGCTGGCGGCAGGAATCGCTGGCCGAAAATGCCCGTGCCATCAGCGATCTCGGCAAAGAGCTTTACGATCGTATCAGCATTTTGGCAGGGCACTGGGCGCGGGTGGGCAAGGGGCTGGGGCAGGCGGTGGAGGCCTACAACAGCGCGACGGGGTCGCTGGAAACCCGGGTACTGGTCTCCGCGCGCAAGTTCCGCGACCTCAAGGCTACGCCCGAGGCAAAGGAACTACCCGGCATGGACCCCGTGGAACGGGTCCCGCGCCTCCTTCAGGCGGAAGAATTCATCGGACCGGATGCCACAGCCCCGCTCCCGGACCAATGCTAGTCTGCCCGGAGACCAGCCGCAGGCGGAGCAAAGTAAAGGTCAGGCGCCTTCCCGCTGCGTCTGCGCCTGTATCAGCGCCAGAGGCAGGCTGAAAGTCACCTTTTCCTCTACGCCGGGCCTTTCTTGGGGCACTCTCGCGCCCCAGCCCCGGAGGGTGTCTATAATCTCCCGGACCAGGCTTTCCGGCGCCGATGCCCCGGCACTGATACCAATCTTCCCCACACCTTCGAACCATTCGCGGCGCAACTGCTGAGCGTCCTCGATGAGATGGGTCTGCGTCCCCAGCCGCGTCCCCAGTTCTGCCAGGCGGCTGGAATTGGAACTGTTCGGCGCGCCCACCACCAGCAGGATGTCGACATCAGGGGCCAGCGACTTCACCGCATCCTGGCGGTTCTGGGTGGCATAACAGATATCATCTTTTTTCGGGCCTTCGATGAGAGGAAAGCGTGTGCGCAAGGCGACGATCACTTCTGCGGTGTCATCCATGCTCAAAGTGGTCTGCGTGATGTAGGCGAGCTTGTCCGGGTTGCGGGGCGCTAGGGTGGCCACATCGGAGACATTGGAAACCAGATACATCATGCCCTCCTCGACCTGACCCATGGTGCCTTCCACCTCCGGGTGTCCGGCGTGACCGATGAGCACCATTTCCATACCGTCCCGGCTGTACTTCTTGACTTCCATATGCACCTTGGTCACCAGCGGGCAGGTGGCGTCGAAGACGCTCAGACCCCGCGCCGCCGCGTGCTCACGGACGGCAATGGGCACGCCATGGGCGCTGAAAATGACCGTAGCCGCGTCCGGCACCTCATCCAGCTCTTCGACGAAAATGGCGCCACGGGCGCGCAGGTCTTCGACGACATGACGGTTGTGAACGACCTCGTGACGCACATAGATAGGCGCACCGAAAAGCTCCAGGGCGCGATCGACGATCTGAATCGCCCGGTTGACCCCCGCGCAGAAACCACGCGGATTGGCTAACAAAATATCCATGCTGAGATTCCCGAAGTTGACCAGGGAGAATGGTCCGTCCTGCCGCCCGCCCTGTCAACCACCGCAAGCTGGCTATTTCGGTGGTGACTCAGAGATCGCCCCACAGCGCCTGGGCGACGGCGATGGCGGCGATGGCGGCGGTCTCCGCGCGCAGGATGCGCGGTCCCATGCGCAACGAGCGAAAGCCGTGGGCCTGCGCGGCGGCTACCTCTTCTGCGGCCAGCCCACCCTCGGGGCCACTGAGCAGGGTGATCTCCGGCCCCGGATGGCCAAGATCGGTAAAGCGCTGCCCACCCTCCGGGTCGAGTACGAAGGCGGCTCCCCGCACCCCGGCCCATGCGGTTTCCAGCGTAACCGGCGGAGCGAGTTCGGGAATCGTCGTGCTGCCGCTTTGCTCGCAGGCCGCAATGACGATATCCCGCCAGCGCGCCAGACGTTTCTCCCCGCGTGCTTCACTCAGTTGCACCACTCCGTGGCGGCAGGCCACCGGCTGAATCCGCCGCACCCCCAGTTCCACTGCTTTCTGTAGGCTCCAGTCCCAGCGCTCGCCGCGCGTCAGTGGCAAAAACACCTGAATAGCCAGCGGCGAACCGGTCGACCGCGCATGCCGCCCACTGATCGCCAACTGCGCTTGCGCCCCCGAAATCCCCGTCAGGGACGCCTGATACATCCAGCCATCGCCATTGAACAGGGTCAGTTCCTGGCCATGGCGGGCGCGCAACACCTTGAGCAGATGATGGCTGGCACCTGCCGGCAGCAAAAAGGGGCCGCTTTCGGGCAGGTCGGAATCGGCGTATAAGTGAATGCGCGGCATAGGTTACGATATCGGGCAGGAGAACACAGGTGGGATTATATCATCGTGGCGCTGGCGCGGGTGGCGCATGATCAAAGACTCCGATTGCCGTCGCCCACCGGTCTGGCAGACGCGGCCCGGGTTGGTCCCGGCCTGGATATACAACCAGGCCCTCATTCTGCAGCACGCCGCCACCGGCCCCGTCTTCATTCCCCTGCGTTACGTCTCGGTCATGGCAATCCTGCTGGAACGCGAGTGGGTATTCTGCGACTACCTCGGCGGCCGTGTTGCCGTCAGCGTCTGGCATCACTTCGACCACCAGTCCAGAGAAAACCTGCACGACGGCGTGACCTGCCAGATGGATCTTTTCAGCCCGGCAGGGGAGGAAATCCTGCGTCGCCTGCCCATGGAGTTTCATCAGGCCCTGAATAACGCCATCAAAAAGTCCGCAGAAAAAAGACGCCACCCTGCCCGGGTGATCGCTCTGGATAGCCTACCCCGCCGGGGCCCGGGGCCTGATATCTAAGACAGATACGGGAGACACGACCATGATACCGGAAATCGACCAGCAATGGGTCGGCAAACTGCTGCGCACCAGTGCCGAACGCTTCGTGCTGCCCCGTTTCCACGCCGTCAGCGCCAGCCGCAAACCCGATGGCAGTATCGTCACCAGCGCCGATATCGATAGCCAGAACTTTTTGCAGGATATGCTCGCTGCCCGCTATCCCGACATTCCCCTGCTGGGAGAAGAAATGAGTGCAACGGAACAAACCCGCCTGCTGCACGAGGCCGACGCCCTTTGGTGTCTGGATCCGCTGGATGGCAGCAGCAATTTTGCTGCCGGCGTCCCGATCTTCGGTATCTCCCTGGCGCTACTGCAAGGCGGGCACTCGGTGCTCGGTTGGGTGTACGACCCTGTGCGCGCCGAGCTCTTCTCCGCAGCAAAGGGGAGCGGCGCGCGGGTGGACGGCGTACGCATGGCGGTTCGGCAGGCACCGGCGCTCGGGCAATGCGTCGGCGTCGTAGACTACAAAAGGCTCGATCGCGCTCTCGCCCTGCGCCTGATCGACGAGCGGCCCTTCCACAGCCAACGCAACTTCGGCGCTTCCGTCCTCGAATGGTGCTGGCTCGCCGCCGGACGTTATCATTTTTACCTGCACGGCGCGCAACAGCTCTGGGATCGCGCCGCAGGCGCCCTGATACTGCATGAGGCGGGCGGCAGGGCCACGCAATTCAACGGCGGCCGCCTCAGCGAAAACGATCTGCAAACGCGCTCCGTGCTCGCCACCCTCGATCCGCGGCTGCACCAGAGCTGGTCTCGGTGGCTGGAAGCGGTCGGTGAAACGCCTGCTCAGTTCCCAAATGCAGCCCTTTGATTTATGCTAAAACAATTCATCTCTCTCAACGAATCCGTCACGGAAGGAAAAGAATCGCATGGCCTCCATAGGTAATCTCGCACTGTCCCTGCTTCCCGTCACTGAATCCGCGGCCCGTGCCGCGAGCGGCTGGATCGGCCGCGGTGAAAAAGAACTCGGCGACGGTGCCGCAGTGGACGCCATGCGCATCGCCATTGCCCAGGTCCCCATGCGTGGGGTGGTGGTCATCGGTGAGGGCGAAAAGGACGAAGCGCCCATGCTCTACAACGGTGAGGTGGTGGGCTCGGGTACTGGTCCAGAGGTAGAGATCGCCGTTGACCCTGTCGAAGGGACCACCTTTCTGGCCCAGGGTATGCCCGGCTCCATCTGTGTGCTGGCAGCGGCTCCCAAAGGCAGCATGTTCCAGCCCGGTCCAGCCTTCTATATGGACAAGCTGATCGTCCCGGCCCCGGCCCGCGGCAAAATCGATCCCGCTGCACCCATGAAGGACAAGCTCCACGACCTGGCCCGCGCCCTCGGCAAGGACGTCCGTGAATTGCGCATCTTCCTGCTCAAGAAGCCGCGTCACGAGGCCATGATCCGCGAAATTCAGGCCGCTGGCGCCACCGTGCGCCTGCAGACAGACGGCGACGTCAGCGGTGGCATCATGGCCGCCCTCGGCACCAAGGTGGATGCCATGATGGGCATCGGTGGCACTCCGGAAGGGGTCATTTCCGCCTGCGCCGCCCGCGCCATGGGCGCCGACATGTTTGGATGCCTCTCGCCGCAGAAACCTGGCGAAGCAGAAGCCATTGCCGCCGCCGGCCTCAAGGCCGGGCAGTGGCTGGGGCGTGATGAACTGGTGTCCAGCGATGACGTGCTCTTCGTGGCCACCGGCCTGACCTCTGGCGACATCCTCGATGGCGTAACCCGCTCCCACTACTTTGTGGAAAGTGAGAGCCTGGTTATTTCTGGTCACGACGGCATTCTGCGCCGGGTCCGCACCCACCAGCGCATCGACTGATTTCTATTTATTAAGGAGTATGTTATGACTGTGACCCGTACCGATCTGGCGAACGCCATCCGCGTCCTCACCATGGACGCCGTGGAAAAGGCAAAATCCGGTCATCCCGGCATGCCCATGGGCATGGCGGACATCGCCGAAGTGCTGTGGAACGACTTTCTGGTCCACAACCCCGCCAATACCCATTGGGCCAACCGCGACCGCTTCATTCTGTCCAATGGACACGGTTCCCTCCTGCAGTACGCGCTCCTCCATCTCACCGGCTACGATGTCTCCATGGAAGACCTCAAAAACTTCCGTCAGTGGCACAGCAAGACCCCCGGTCATCCGGAGTACCGCGACACTCCAGGCATTGAAACCACCACTGGCCCCCTGGGTCAGGGCCTTGCCAATGGCGTCGGAATGGCGCTGGCGGAGCATATGCTGGCCAGTCACTTCAACCGCCCCGATCACGAAATCATCCATCACTACACGTATGTATTCCTCGGTGATGGCTGCCTCATGGAAGGCGTTTCTCATGAGGTCTGTTCCCTGGCGGGCGTCTGGGGACTGGGCAAGCTCATCTGCTTCTACGATGACAACAACATCTCTATTGACGGTCATGTGGGTGACTGGTTCGCCGACAACACCCCGGCGCGTTTCGAGGCTTACGGCTGGCATGTGATCCGTCACGTCGACGGACACGACCCCGAAGCCATCAAAACGGCCATCGTGGATGCCCGCAAACAGACCGGCAAGCCCACCCTGATCTGCTGCAAAACCGTCATCGGCCATGGCTCCCCCAACAAGGCCGGCAGCCATGACTGTCATGGCGCGCCTCTGGGCGCCGAAGAAGTATGTCTGACCCGGGAAAACCTGGGCTGGTCCGCGGAGCCGTTCCATATCCCCGAGGCCGTTTACCGCGCCTATGACGCCCGGGCCAAAGGGGAGGCCGCGGAGGCCGACTGGAAGGCCCGTTTCGCCAAATACCGGGAACTCTATCCCGAAGAGGCGGCAGAGCTCGTGCGGCGCTTGGCCGGTACCCCCGCCGCCGATTTCGATGCGGCGGCGGCGGCGCTCATCGCCGATTTCCGTAAGACGGCACCCAAAATCGCTACCCGCGTGGCATCCGGTCAGTGCATTCAGGCCCTTGCACCGAAGTTGCCCGAATTTATCGGTGGTTCCGCCGATCTGACGCCTTCCAACAATACGCGCTGGAAGGAGGCCATCGACATCGGCCCGCATCGCCTGATGGGCAACTACATCCACTACGGCGTGCGGGAATTCGGCATGTCCGCCATCATGAACGGCATCGCTCTCTACGGCGGTTTCCTGCCCTTCGGTGGCACCTTCCTGATTTTCTCCGACTACAGCCGCAATGCGATCCGGATGTCGGCGCTGATGGGTATTCGCGTGATCTATGTGATGACCCATGACTCCATCGGTCTCGGCGAAGACGGCCCCACTCACCAGCCCATCGAGCAGGTCAACAGCCTGCGTCTGATCCCCAACCTCCATGTCTGGCGCCCGGCGGATGCCGTCGAAACCGCCATCGCCTGGGAATCCTCGGTCAAACTGGAACGGACGCCGTCTCTCCTCGCCCTCAGCCGGCAGAACCTCCCGGCGCTGCCACATACCGACGAGACCGTGGCCAATGCCCGGCGCGGCGGCTATGTGCTCAAGGAGGCCGAAAACGGCAAGGCCGAGGGTATCCTGATCGCCACCGGCTCCGAAGTGGAGCTGGCGCTGGCGGCCCAGGCCAAACTGGCGGAGCAGGGACATCACGTGCGCGTGGTTTCCATGCCGTGCATGAATATCTTTGCGGCACAGGACGCGACGTATCAGGAGCGTGTCCTGCCAAGCAGCATCACCAAGCGTGTGGCCATCGAAGCGGGCACCACGGGGCTCTGGTACCGGTATGTGGGTCTGCACGGCGCGGTCATCGGCATCGACCACTTCGGCGCCTCGGCCCCGGCCCCGGTCCTGTTCGAGAAGTTCGGCTTCACGGCGGATAACGTCGTCGCGCACTTCCAGGCACTGTAAATCATTCATTCTAAAACTGTTGAGGAGTTCACATTATGGCACTGCGTATTGGTATTAACGGCTATGGGCGTATCGGACGGAACATCCTGCGGGCCGTCTATGAGGCGAACCGCACTGACGAAGTTCAGATTGTCGCGGTCAATGACCTGGGCAGCCCCGAAACCAACGCCCACCTGACACAGTATGATTCCGTGCATGGCAAATTCCCTTTCCCGGTGAACGTGGACGACGGCGACATGCTGATCGGCGACGACCGGGTCAAGGTGCTCGCCGAACGCGATCCTTCCAAGCTGCCCTGGGGCGATCTGGGCGTGGACGTGGTCCTGGAGTGCACCGGCTTCTTTGCCTCCCGCGAAAAGGCGGCCCTGCACCTCAAGGGCGGCGCCAAGAAAGTGCTGATCTCCGCACCGGCAAAGGATGCGGTCGACCTCACCGTCGTCTACGGCGTCAACCACCAGTTGCTCGACCCCGCCAAGCACCACATCGTCTCCAACGGCTCCTGCACCACCAACTGCCTCGCACCCCTGGCCAAGACCCTCAATGATCTCGCCGGCATCGAGGCGGGGACCATGAACACCATCCACTCCATGACCAATGATCAGCGCATCATCGATGTCTATCACGAAGACCTGCGCCGTGCCCGCGCTGCTGGCATGAGCATGATCCCCACCAGCACTGGTGCCGCCAAGGCCATCGGCCTGGTACTGCCGGAGCTGGCAGGCAAGCTGGACGGCTTCGCCATCCGGGTGCCCACGCACAACGTCTCCCTCGTTGACCTCACCTGTATCGTCAACAAGGAAGTCTCCGTCGACGAAATCCACGCCGCCATGAAGGCAGCCAGCCAAGGCGCGCTCAAGGGGGTCTACGGCTACAACGACAAGCCGCTGGTCTCCATCGACTTCAACCACAATCCGCACTCCTCCACCTATGAGTCCTCACTGACCAAGGTCAAGGGCAAGCTGGTCAAGGTCTGCTCCTGGTACGACAACGAGTGGGGTTTCTCCAACCGTATGGTGGATACCGCCCTCGCCATGATGGGTCAGGCCCGCTGAGGAGGAATCTGACCATGAATGTCCTGCGTATGATGGATGTGCCATTAAAGGGCAAACGGGTGCTGATTCGTGAGGATCTCAACGTCCCCATGAATGATGCGGGGGCCATCACCGATGACACCCGCATCCGCGCCAGCCTGCCCACCATTCGCGCCGCGCTGGCCGGCGGCGCGCGGGTGATGCTGATGTCCCATCTGGGGCGTCCCAAGGAAGGCGTTTTCGACGAAAAGGCCAGCCTCGCTCCGGTCGCCGCCCACCTCAGCCAGTTGCTGGGCCGCGATGTGCCGTTGGTACGGGACTGGCTGGATGCCGGTAAAGACCGCCTTGCCCAGCTTCAGGACGGTGATGTCGTCGTGCTGGAAAACGTGCGCTTCAATACTGGCGAAAGCACGGACGACGAGGCGCTGTCCAAAAAGATGGCTGCCCTCTGTGACGTGTTTGTGATGGACGCCTTCGGTACCGCCCACCGCGCCCAGGCCAGCACCCATGGGGTCGGCAGGTTCGCTCCCGTCGCCTGCGCCGGTCCGCTGCTGGTCAATGAGCTGGATGCGTTGGGCAAGGCCCTGCAGAACCCCCGGCGTCCTCTGGTCGCCATTGTCGCCGGGTCCAAGGTGTCCACCAAGCTGACCATCCTAAAGTCCCTGGCGGACAAGGTGGATCAACTGGTGGTGGGTGGCGGCATCGCCAACACCTTCATCCTCGCCGCAGGTCATTCTGTCGGCAAATCCCTCTGTGAAGCGGATCTGGTGCCTGATGCGCAAGCCATCATCGCCGCAGCCAGGGCCAAAGGCGGCGATGTCCCGCTGCCCAGCGACGTGGTGGTCGCCAAGGCATTTTCGGAGACGGCCCCGGCGCGGACCTGCAGGGTGGATGATATTGCTGCCGATGACATGGTGCTCGATATCGGTCCCGACACCGCCAAAACGCTGGGCGATATCCTGCGCAAGGCGGGTACCATCGTCTGGAATGGTCCGGTGGGCGTATTTGAGTTTGACGCCTTCGCCCGCGGCACCGAGGCCATTGCCCGGGCAGTGGCGGAAAGCAGCGCCTTTTCCATCGCCGGGGGGGGGGACACCATTGCGGCGATCAACAAATTCCATATCGAAGATAAGGTCTCCTACATCAGTACGGGTGGGGGCGCCTTCCTGGAATTTCTCGAAGGCAAGACCCTGCCCGCCGTAGCCATGCTGGAAGAACGTGCACGAGGTACACACACTTGATACGCCGGACGAAGATCGTCGCAACCCTGGGTCCCGCCAGTTCCGATGTGCGGGTCATCGATCGCCTGATCGAGGCGGGTGTTGATGTCGTTCGCCTCAACTTCTCCCACGGTGCGGCAGAGGATCACGTCAAGCGTGCGGAGATGGTCCGGGAAAGGGCGCGCGCTCACGGCCGGGCCGTCGGGGTGCTGGCCGATCTGCAGGGACCCAAAATCCGCATCGGCAAATTTGCCGAAGGCAAGATCCATATCCGGGAAGGCGAGCCTTTTATTCTCGATACCACTTGCGCCATTGGCGATCAGACGCGGGTTGGCGTGACCTACCCGCAACTGGTCAATGATGTGGACCGGGGGGCAACCCTGCTGCTCAATGACGGCATGATCGTGCTCTGGGTGGAAAAGGTGCAGGGTCCCGAAATTCACACCCGGGTGGTGCAGGGTGGTGAACTCTCCGACAGCAAGGGCATCAACCGGGCGGGTGGTGGCCTGACGGCGCCGGCGCTGACAGATAAGGACCGGGCGGACATCATCACCGCGGCGCGCCTCGAGGCCGACTATCTGGCGGTTTCTTTTCCGCGCAGCGCCGCCGACATGGAAGAAGCCCGTCGCCTCTTCCGCGAAGCGGGTGGTCACGGCGCGCTGGTTGCCAAAATCGAGCGGGCCGAGGCGGTAGAGGCCATCGAAGAGATTCTGGCGGTGTCCGAGGCCGTCATGGTGGCGCGGGGCGATCTCGGCGTTGAGATCGGCGATGCGGCGGTACCCCCGGTGCAGAAGCGGATTATCGCCTTGGCGCAGAAGTACAACTGTCTGACGATCACGGCGACGCAGATGATGGAGTCCATGATTCACCAGCCGATTCCTACCCGCGCCGAAGTTTCCGATGTGGCCAATGCGGTCCTCGACGGTACGGATGCGGTGATGCTGTCCGCCGAAACGGCGAGCGGAGCCTTCCCGGTAGAGGCGGTCGCCGCCATGGACCGTACCTGTCGCGAAGCCGAGCGCCAGGCACCGGCGACCGGTACCGTGCAGATCATCGACCGGCCGCTGGAACGTATGGACGAAACCATCGCGGCGGCAGCCATTCTGGCCACCATGCGCTCGCCCATCGTGGCCATCGCGGCTTTTACCGAGAGCGGTTCCACGGCTCTGTGGCTGTCCCGCGCCAATCCCCGGGTGCCGATCTACGCGCTGACCCCCCAGGTCTATACCCGGCGCAAGGTGACTTTGTATCGCGGTGTCCACCCGGTCAATTTCCCCCAGAGTCGTCATGATGACCCCCTGCAGGTGATGCATGCAGCCGAGGATGAACTGCGGCGGCGCGGCGTCGTTCGCGACGGAGATTTGATCCTCATCACCATCGGTGAGCCCATGGGCGCTCCGGGTGGCACCAATACCCTCAAGCTGGTGCGGGTCGGTGATGTCACGCACCGCGCCTGAGTCTGGCCAATCCCGACCGTTACGGGGCCCGGCTTGCGGTTTGGGGGGCTCCTCTATACGATTGCTCAAGACCCAATCCATTTTTATTCACATTTAGGAGAAGTGTTATGGCCCTGGTTTCATTGCGTCAGTTGTTGGATCATGCCGCGGAACACAGCTACGGCATCCCCGCCTTTAACGTCAACAACCTGGAGCAGGTGCGCGCGATCATGGAAGCGGCGGCTGCCGCCGACGCGCCGGTCATCCTTCAGGCGTCCGCCGGTGCCCGCAAGTATGCCGGCGAACCCTTTCTGCGCCATCTGATTCTGGCCGCCATCGAAGAGTATCCCGACATCCCCGTCGTCCTGCATCAGGATCACGGCGCGAGCCCGGCGGTTTGCATCCAGGCCATCCGCTCCGGCTTCTCCAGCGTGATGATGGACGGTTCCCTGCTGGAGGACGCCAAGACCCCCGCCAGCTATGACTACAATGCCACGGTGACCGGCAGGGTCGTGGAGATGTCTCACGCCGTCGGTGTGACCGTCGAGGGCGAACTGGGCTGCCTCGGCTCCCTGGAAACCGGCATGGCGGGCGAAGAGGACGGTGTCGGTGCAGAGGGCTGTCTGAGCCATGACCAGATGCTGACCGATCCCGAAGAAGCGGCCCGATTCGTGAAAGCCACCAAAGTGGACGCCCTGGCGATTGCCATCGGCACCAGCCACGGCGCTTACAAGTTCACCCGGCCGCCGACCGGCAAGGTCCTGCGTATCGACCGGATCAAGGAGATTCACGCCCGCATCCCGGATACCCATCTGGTCATGCACGGCTCCAGCTCGGTGCCGCAGGACTGGCTGAAGATCATCCACGAATTCGGTGGCGACATCGGCGAAACCTACGGTGTGCCGGTAGAGGAAATTCAGGAAGGCATCAAGTACGGCGTGCGCAAGGTCAATATCGATACCGATCTGCGCCTGGCGGCAACCGGCGCGGTGCGTCAGAGCCTGGCCAAAAATCCCAAGAACTTTGATCCTCGCAAGTTCCTGACCGCCTCCATCGATGCCATGCGCGATATCTGCCGGCTGCGTTATGAGGCTTTCGGCAGCGCCGGGCAGGCTAGCAAGATCAAGGCCATCCCGCTGGATACCATGTTCAGGCGCTACAGCAAGGGTGAACTCGACCCCCGCGTCACCGGCGTCTAAATAACGCTACCTAGCGATTGACTGGCGAGGGCGCATGGCGCTCTCGCCCTGTTTTGGAGGCAAAATGACCCAGTTCAAGATTTCCCCCTCCATCCTTTCGGCGGATTTTGCCCGTCTGGGTGAAGAAGTGCGCGCCGTCGATGAGGCGGGTGCCGACTATATCCATATCGACGTCATGGACAACCATTTCGTCCCCAATCTGACCATCGGACCGCTGGTGGCGGCCGCCATCAAGCCCCACACCCAAAAGCCGCTGGATGTCCACCTCATGATCTCACCGGTGGACAGCATCATTCCCGATTTCGCCAAGGCCGGCGCCGACATCATTACCGTGCATCCCGAAGCGACGATCCATCTGGACCGTACCATTCAGTTGATCCACAGCCTGGGCTGTAAGGCTGGCGTTTCCCTCAATCCTTCTACGCCCCTCGATGTGCTGGACTATGTCCTGGAGAATCTTGATCTGGTGCTGGTGATGAGCGTCAACCCCGGTTTCGGCGGGCAGAGCTTCATCGAGTACACCCTGCGCAAGATCGAGGCGATCCGCAAGCGCATCGAGGCGACCGGCAAGGCCATCGAGCTGGAAGTGGATGGTGGCGTCAAGGTGGACAATGTGCGGCGGGTCGCCGATGCCGGCGCCGATGTCTTCGTGGCGGGCAGCGCCATCTATAACACCCCTGACTACGCCGCGACCATCGCCGCTTTCCGCAAAGCCCTGGCGGGCTGAATCATGGCGAAGCTGAATGCCGGCACGCTGTTTACCGCGCGCGTCGTCCTGCTCGATCTGGATGGCACGCTGATAGATACCGCGCCGGACCTGGCCGGTGCGGCCAACCATGTACTGCAAAAACTCGGGCGTGCGCCCGCCGAAATGCCGGTCATTCGTGGCTTCATCGGTAACGGTGTCCGTGAACTGATGCGTCGCGCGCTGGCGATCCACAGCGATCCCAGCGAAGTGGAACTGGATGCGGCCATGGTCGATTTCAGCAAGTACTACGGGGAGCATCTGCTGGATCATAGCGTGATCTACCCGGGCGTGCGCAAAACGCTGGAGACCTTGCAGGCTCAGGGCCGGGAACTGGTATGTATCACCAACAAGACCGCGGCCTTCACCGTGCCGCTGCTCCAGCGACTGGACCTCTACGATTTTTTCGGACTGGTCTTGTCCGGCGATAGCCTGCCGCGCAAGAAACCCGATCCATTACCCCTGACCCATACGGCTGAACACTTTCATCAGCCGGTGGAAAACTGCCTGCTGGTCGGCGATTCACGTAACGACACGCAGGCGGCCCGGGCAGCGGGTATGCCCATTGCCTGCGTGACCTACGGTTATAACGGCGATGAGCCCGTCCATTGCCTGGAGCCCGACGCGATACTGGACAACATGAGCGAATTATTGGATATTCTGGCGTAGCGTTGCGAGGGATCAGAGGCACCATGCGGAAAACACTGGGGTGGGAGAGACGATGGCGTTGCTGCTGAAAGGCAGTGACATCTTTATCTATCGCTCTAACGAGGTGATCCGTGATTCCAAAAGCAACCTTTGAGGCTTTGGCGCGCCAAGGCTACAACCGTATACCCCTTTCTCGAGAGGTCATCGCTGACCTCGACACTCCCTTATCGGCCTATCTCAAACTGGTCGATGGTCCCTATGCCTACCTGCTGGAATCTGTGCAGGGCGGCGAGAAATGGGGCCGTTATTCCATCATCGGTCTTCCGGCACAGCAGATATTGCGGGTCACCCAGGGCGTTGTCACTGTTCATGTGGATGGCGTAGAGACCGAGCGGGCGACCCCGGCGGACCCCCTGGAATGGATCAGCGCCTTCCGCAAGCGCTTCCATGTAGCACCACTGGAAAATGCCGATGAGCGCTTCAGCGGTGGCCTGGTGGGCTATTTCGGCTACGACATCGTCCGCAGCATCGAACCCCGCCTCGCCCGCAGCGCGCCCTTGCCCGACCCGCTGGACCTGCCGGAAATTCAGTTGCTGGTGGCCGACGAACTGCTGATCTTCGATAACCTGCGCGGGACCCTCCGCCTGCTGGTGCATGCCGACCCCGCCCAACCCGAGGCCTGGGAGCGTGGCACCGCCCGCCTGCAGCAGCTCCAGCAGCGGCTGCGCGAGTCGGCACTACCGCCCCCACCGCCGGTGAGCACCCGACACGTCCGCGAGGAAGATTTCACCGCCAGCTTCAGTCGTGAGGGGTATATGACGGCGGTGCGCACCATCAAGGCCTATATCGGCGCTGGCGACGTAATGCAGGTGGTGCCCTCCCAACGCCTGTCCACGCCGCTGACCGCGCACCCGCTGGATCTCTATCGCGCCCTGCGTGGCATCAACCCATCCCCCTACATGTTTTATGTAGATCTGGGTGATACCCATCTGGTGGGCTCGTCGCCGGAGATACTGGTGCGCGTCGAAGATGATCAGGTCACGGTGCGCCCCATCGCCGGTACCCGTCCGCGCGGCAAGACTCGCGCCGAAGATGAGGCGCTGGAACAGGAACTCCTCGCCGACCCCAAGGAGCGCGCCGAACACCTCATGCTCATCGACCTGGCGCGCAACGATGTGGGGCGTATCGCCGACACCGGCTCGGTGCGGTTGACCGATTCGTTTGGTATCGAACGCTACTCCCATGTCATGCACATCGTCTCGCAGGTCACGGGACGATTGCGCCCGGAGCTGGACGCCATGGATGCCTTACGAGCGACCTTCCCGGCCGGAACGGTTTCCGGTGCGCCCAAGATTCGCGCCATGGAAATCATCCGCGAGGTGGAGCCGGTAGCGCGCGGCGTCTACGCGGGGGCGGTGGGCTACTGGGGCTGGAATGGCAATATGGACACCTGCATCGCCATTCGCACCGCGGTCATCAAGGATGGCATGCTGCACATCCAGGCGGGCGGCGGCATTGTCGCCGACTCGGAACCCGCGGCGGAGTGGGAAGAAACCATGAACAAACGCCGCGCCATGTTCCGCGCCGTAGCACTGGCCGAAAACGGTCTCGACCCCGAAGGGAGGGCAGATCATGTTGCTCATGATTGATAACTACGACAGCTTCACCTACAACCTGGTGCAATACTTCGGGGAACTGGGGGCGGAAGTGCGGGTCGAGCGCAATGATGCCATCGACGTGGCGGCTATCGAACAACTAGCT
>Ga0172381_10001567_pt1 | contig 26576 bp, 34 predicted proteins | sample Leawel6488metaG_FD_119754 | JGI IMG/M metagenome (GOLD analysis project Ga0172381, IMG submission 119754) | Leachate microbial communities from a municipal landfill in Southern Ontario, Canada - Leachate well 64-88 metaG | ecosystem: Engineered > Solid waste > Landfill > Unclassified | place... | reverse complement strand
TTATCTCTTCCTTACCATTTGGCAGGGCAGATAATATGCTGAGTGCAGTTGTCATTGTTTCCATTAGAACATGAATTGTGAAATAATGCCTAAAGCGATAGGAATAGTAAAGATAAACGGAAGGTCATCTTCGTTATCCGGGGCCGGTCTGCTAAGAATATCCTGTTTTGTTAATACAGGTCTTTCACCGTGCCACTTATCCACCGCTTCGATAGTATCTACTTTGGCAGCTTCGACAACTTCTTTCTCCGGTTGCTGGGCTTTGTACTCTTTAAGGTACTTCTGAAGTTCCACGTCCATAGCAAGTGCCTGGGAGTTCAATTCAGGAGTCAATTTAAAGGCTTTGAAAACAGGGACATTGTAAACAGTCTTACCGTTCTGCTCTTCTGCAAATTCAGTGATCCCGACAATAGAACTGTCAGGATTTACTTTCTTATCCATCCACGCTGAGAAAGCAGCCCCCCGAAATTTGAAGTTTACAAGTTCAACTGACTTGTCCGAATTGATAAGCATAGCATACACTGACTTAGTATATTTGCCACCTAAAGCGATTATAGAGTCCCTCACATCAGCATAAAGGCCAGTAATAGATTCACCGCCTTTGAAAGTCTTAACCTTTAAAACCTCATCAGTTGTCCTGTGAACCTCATTTGAATATATGCCACAATCATTTTTCTTATTGTAGCCGCTTATTGTAGCGAGTTCATCCAGTACCACAAAATAGATAGGTACGGGAATCTCAATAGCTTGCTCAGTCTCTTTGTTATAATAAGAAAAAAGACCTTTGTCCGATTTGAAGTCAATAAACTTCTGACACGGATTTGTTAATTTTGGAATTGATCTACTCATAGTTTAGTTAATTAGTTTATTTCAAAATGATTGTCACAATACAAACACTTAAAGGATAGATTATTACTTAGTATCTTTATAATTGTTTATGACATAATCCTTTTGCTCGTCTGTAAGCGAATATGCTTTATCCAAGAACCCCATAGCGACAGTTTCGTTATTTTCTGCAATTGGCAGATAGTCATACCGGAATTTCCGGGCAAGGTTTTGTAGAGACCAGAATTTGTCTTTTACTTCCTGAACTCTGTCCTTTATTTCGTCTTCAATACCCTTGCAATCTTGTAATGAGGCTTCATACTCCTCTAGCTCCTTTTCATAAGACTCTTTGAGCTTTTTGTTATGTCTTGCGACGTCGCTTGTTTTTGTATAAGTTTCAACTGAAAAGCAAGAGGAACTACTAACCTCAAGCGGATCACCAGAATAAGAATATTTCTTTTTTAATCCTGACTCAAACCACTTATACTCATTACCGAGTTTGTTCCAATCATATTGCAAACATCCCTTAGTAATTGACTTACGGATAAGTGCAAGTACTTCATTTAACTCTTCGATGGACTTAAAAACAAGCCTATCTTCAAAAATTTCACAACCATAAACAACCAAATCCTTTTCCTCCTCTTTTAAATAATCAGGCTGTCTTGGGTTTGGTATAAACTTAACTCCGGCCTCGGCCTTTGCAAGTTTTACCATCGTTTCGATTTGCTCATCTGTGAGAGCATAAACTTCAAGTTCTGTTAATTCATTAATTTTTTTCATAGTTTTAGTTTATTTCAAAATGATTGTTACAATAAAAACACTTATATTCCCCCGGCTCCGGCTCTTTACGAAAGTAATAATGCTTGTCGCCTAAATCTGAAAGGGTTGCCCCCCCGCAGTTCGGACAGAAGCCGTTACCGACAAACTTCACATCTTTGATTATGTCGGTAAATATTTCTTCCGACTGTCCGAAGATCAGATCAGCAAGTTCTTTAATCTGCCAGTCATGGTAGACCGATCCGATAGTAGCATTACAAAGGTCATCAGTTGAGAAGTCAGCATCGTAGCTGTTAGCCAAATGAGCCTTAAGCTGATCTTTGAAAGTTTCAAAGTTGGGCTCGTCTGATTCGATGTCGAGCTTAAATATTGTCAGGGTTTTCATTATTCAGTAGCTTTAAAAAAGTTGCTGAATGTCTGATTGCCATATTCACCTTTCGTCACTTTGATTATTTCTTGTATTGAATATTTCTTTTGCTTATTTTTCAATCGGTTAGTAATAAAATCATTAATGCCAAACGAGCAGGCCCCTGTTATAACCCTGTAACATATTATAGCATCTTCAAAACTAAGAGTATCGTTTAGCTTAAGGTTTTTATAATCATCTTTTGTCCTATTGCTAATTTTAAACATCAGATCGCTTTTGGCCTCTTTTAATGTTTCCCCGTGTGACCACTTACCATTGCCGTCCGTGACTAAATAAATTATTTCTTTCGATGCGATTTGTCGAACGTGGTAAACATTACCTCTATGACTTATTACCTCTGTAAAAATGCCGTCAGCCAATAAATACCTCCCATCCTGCCATGTTAAAAAATAACCGCTTGGTAATTTCTTGTATGTGGTTTTTAAACCACTCCTCAGGTCAAGAGAACCACCGACGGTAGGATTGAAGCCCTCAGGGATGCTCGTCAGGCTCATCAGGTAAAGAGAACCACCGACGGTAGGATTGAAGCCCTCAGGGATGCTCGTCAGGCTCGTCAGGTAAAGAGAACCACCGACGGTAGGATTGAAGCCCTCAGGGATGCTCGTCAGGCTCGTCAGGTAAAGATAACCACCGACGGTAGGATTGAAGCCCTCAGGGATGCTCGTCAGGCTCGTCAGGTCAAGAGAACCACCGACGGTAGGATTGAAGCCCTCAGGGATGCTCGTCAGGCTCATCAGGTCAAGAGAACCACCGACGGTAGGATTGAAGCCCTCAGGGATGCTCGTCAGGCTCGTCAGGTCAAGAGAACCACCGACCTTTTCTCTACCATAAAATTGGTCGATTGATATTCCTGCCTCTTTGCAGAAATTCATAATTTTTGATGTTTGTTTTTTCATAGGTTTAGTTTTTTTCGTATAAGTGAAATGATTTCTGAGCTTCACGCCTCACACGGGCAATCCTTATCTTTGCTTTCGTTGCAAACCTGCAAAACCAAGCTCTGTTAAATTGGTTCAGTTTAAGAATATTCTGCTCGACAATGCGATCCACCGTCCGGCAATCAGTAGCCTCTGATAACTCAAGAATTAGATTTGTCATCGCTAAGTTGTTTTGATTCGTGTACCAGTCCGATAGTAGCCAGTTTAATTAATAAGTCCGACTTAGTGGTATGAATGCCAAGCCCTTCGAGGTCTACCATGTGCTGTTTTAGAAGCAGATTCAGGCTCCACGGTATTTTAACTACAATCCCTTTCTCTTTTTTTGCCATAGCTTTAAGTTTATAATGCAAGTATACAAATATCTTTTGTATTTAAAATACATTTTATTAATTATTTTTTAGTAAAATGTAAAAATAAGTATTTATACTACCATAGAATAGGTATTTAATGGGTTGATTACACCTCTAATATATAGTATCTTTATCTTACTTCAGAATCGCCATAGCTGAATATCGAAAGGTAAACTTGTGCCAGACAGCACTTGGATCAGGTAACTTATTTAAAAGGAATTTTTCTTCAAAGGGGGGCTTCTTTTTCTTCTTTTCTTTTTCCCCGTTTTTCTTTTCTTCTTTTTCGGGGAGGTTTCAACCATTACTAAGTTGCTATAATTAGTAGTATTACTACCTATAATGCACTATTTTTAATGCTTTAGATTATACATTATGTAATATACAAATTGTATAAAAAAGCGGCGAGATAATCAGTCCCGCCGCACCCTAAACCTAACCACCTATGAAAATGAAAACTAACCTATAACTTTTTAATATCTCCTTTGATTGAGCATTTCGGGATCTGCATAACGCCACAGACCTTATCCTCTTCATTAAAAGTATGGCAGACTGATATACTCGTTTCAAATTCAGCAACTACATAACCGACCGTATGGCACAGGGTTAACTCTTTCACCCCGTCAAGTACAGCCTCAAAGCTCATCCACGGGTCGATACTGAAAGCATCCCACCAATCGACAGAGACAAGATCGCCTCGTTGTAATTCATTTTTCATCATCTGAATAGCTTATTTCCTGTCATCCTTAGATTAATGACCTCAAATTCTCCCTGACTGTCTTTCTCGATCCTGGCACATCCATGATTCCAGTTATTGATCCTTCTATAAAGCGGGTGCGGATCGCCTAAATGACCTACCGACCAGCAAGATATTATTTTCCCGTCAAGTGATTGTTCGTTATGCTGTGATGTCCGGTGAAGATGACCGCACAAGGAACTCTTATAAGTCTTCAGAAAGAGTGTCCGGGCAGGGTTGACGTTGGCATACTTCATGCCTATCTCGTGACCGTGCAAGACCGGAAGGTTGCCCACATATATGATTCTTTGGTCTTTTATGACTGTCACCCCTAATTCTTTACACCCCAAAACCTCCTCAAAGTCAAACTTTTTAATCCTTAGGAACTCAGGACAGCGGGTTATCATTATCTTATCGTATCTTTCTTCGTGGTTCCCTAACTTGTAAAAGATGTTACCAGATACGTTTTCTTTAAGAACTCGGATGAATTGCTGAAAAGCCAGTATCTCTTCGCTAAAATTCCTCTTTCGTGGATCAGGTTGGAAATTTGAAAGCTGGTAACAATCTATGATATCTCCGTTAAGAAGTATACCGTCAACTTTTTTAACAATGAAATAGTTGATAACCTCTTCCATTGCACGAAGATTATGGTAAGGCAAATGAGAATCGTTTATTACACCTACGTTTTTTAACTTCGCAGGTAGGTGAAAATGTTCAAAAGATTCTTCAAAAGATTCAGGAAGTTCATATTTGTTCATAGGTAAGGTATTTACGGGTTTTTATAGATTTACGATGCACTTCACCTTTTTGCCCTCGGTAAAATCTTATCTTATTCCTTGCATCTTCAACATCTTTAAAGATCAAAGGATTATCTTTTAAAATCATACGTGATAACGTATTAGATGGAGTACCAGGATAATCCTCCAAATACTTTAATACTATTTCCCGCCTTATATTTTGGTATTCGTTCATCTTTTCTTAAATACTCTCGGAATCAAAACAATAAGCAGTATAATAACAGCCAGTGCAATACCATATTTAAAGTACCTATCTGCTTTTGTGCGGTCTTTAAGGGTGATAATCTCCGTATTCTTTAAGGCGATAACCTTAATCGCTGAATCTAATTTTAAGGTTAAAACCGTATCGCTTTGCCAGACCATCAGTTTAAGGGTGTCATGTGTCACCCAACTTTGACCATGTGCCGTGCCGGTGTGAACTATCAAGGTATCTCTTATCGTTGTTTCTTTGTAAATGGTATCAGTTCCCAAAACAGGAACATAAATAGTCGTATCTCTATAAACAGTACTAACTACTTTTACGGTATCTATAAGTTCAGGGTGTCTGTCGAGTAGCCTTGTAAGCCGACCGACAGGTGTACAGCTTGAAACTATACATATCAATATAGCTATGTAAAGAATATGCTGTTTTGTGAACATATTATGGTTTATTAAGATAATAGTCATAACATACATAGCCGAGGATCAGGAATCCCCCGGCTGCCAGCCCTGAAATAAACGGAAGTACCGGTTTATGAGGCAGGAAAGCTCCGGCAATAACACAGATGAGAAATAACTCCCACCGCCAATTTTTGAGGATGAAATTTAAGACTTTCATAGTGTAAGGGATAAGTAAATAAAAAATATTGCAGCCACAAATATTACAGCATACGGCCAATTCTCTTTAATGAAATTCCATGTATTGAGTAACATAGTTTATTGAATAAGGTAATTAACAATAGCATCTATATGGAGATCAGTAATAGTCTCTCTCCCTTTATATGAGTTCATGAATTGATAGTCTTTCCAGTTGTCGTAAAAAAGATTTTCAGTAAGCACGGCCGGGCAAAGGGTATGAACGAGAATATAAAATTTACTCTCCTTATCGGGATCTCCGTCTGAATAGTCGGATCTCATCTTAAAACCAGCTAAATGAGTTTTTGCTGATTCCATAAATATAGAGGCAATCTTATCGCTCTTTGTCTCTCCGGGTGACGTCCATACTTCCCATCCGCTTCCACCCCCCATATTGCCGTGAACGCTTATTAAAAAAGATTCCGGGTGCTTTTTGAATATCTCATTTGCCCTATTACACCTTACTTTGAGAGATATGTCAATGGCCTCTGGTACAAGAATTATACTATCAATGTGGATCTGATCTAACTTCGTGTGAATACGCTTAACAATGTCACGGTTGAACTCATACTCAAGTAACTGAGTTCCGTCCTGCCAAACCGGTGAAGCCTTGCCGTAAGTATCGTAACCATGTCCGGCGTCAAGGATTATCATTTTGCTATATGATTATCAAGTTTCATTTCGATAGAATTTAGCTTAGTCATAACAATATTAAACTCGTTCCGGTCAACCTTTTCCCGGCGCAAAGTCTCTATTGTCTGATTCTGCATTTCTTGCTTCGATTTTAATGATGATAATACACCCCAAACTATGAATGAGGCTGTGAGAACTGATCCCATAACAGAAACGAGCCACATGGGAACGCTAACCTGTTTTGTCCTGTCGATTGTCATGTCATAATTATATCAATCTTTCACTTCAGCTCTTTTTTCCAGCACAGCTTTTTTATATGCAGCATAAATACCCCAGGCAAAAAATAACCCTACCAGAAAACATAATGCGGCATCCCCTACAAGCTGAACTCCATCGGGAAGCATAGGTGCTATCTTCTCAAAATTAAACTGTAGCCCTCCCTGGAACACCAGCATCATAAGTGCTACATCAAACAGAACAACGGCACATAACTGTTCCCAATTATCTTTCAGCCAGAATTTAATTGATAAGGGTGTTTCTTTGTCTTTTCTTCCTCCAAGTCTGACAAGGAAAAAGATCAGTATTCCGATAATGTTTAAAACTATTTTCATTTGTTACCTCCTATTTTATTTCAATTATATAATCACCACTATAAACTACCTTACCTCCACTGCTTACCATTGAACTTGCTGGTGTAGTGAAGCTGATCTCTACACCGTATGACGTTCCCACTTCATTAGTCACAAAAGCCCTCGCATAGTAAGTTGTTGATCTTACTAAACTGTTAAGTGTAGCCGTAAATGTTCCTACTCCTGTACTTATCATACCTCTTATTTATTCTTCGTTAAGTTGCGTACCATCATCACGGTTTAAAGTTCACTTTCATCAAATACTGGTGCTTCAGTTAATAATGTTGAATGTAGATCGTAACCTAAAGCCTGCCATTCTGCGAATGTATATGTCGTTGCACCTACCTTTACAACAAAAGCCTGAGTAGTATAAAGGGTGTTATAATCACTCGTAAAACCAACAAGATTATCGGCTGAATCTAAGCAAATTAATCCGGCATAATCAGTTCCGTCCCCCCTATATATTAATATGTTATCGTGCGGGTTGGTGCTTTCACTTACCCATGCGATATTTTTTTCTACATATATTCCGTTAATCATCCCTGTTGTGAAATCAACGAGATTATTATACATTTCCATACCAGATGTGCCTTTTACGTATAAGCCTCGTTTGCAATTTATAATTTTATTTCCACTCATGTCGGCTACAACAACGGCACCCTGACTTTTCATAATAATTCCGATAGCTCCCCCGTTAACATAATTTCTTCTTAATTGACCATTATTGCCATGTGCCATTATTGAATGTGCCGTCCCGTATCCCAAACCATAATAGTCGGGCATATAAATTACATTATCATTCATTTCAAAGTCATCAAATAAATGATGTTCAGCTGCCGTTTTTTCTCCATCAAGCGAAAGCACCATACAATTAACTGCAGCCCTGCATAATATTCTTTGACTGTTTATTTTCGCAGCACCGCAATCAACCCCATTTGAAAAAACTTCGATACATCTCGTAAAATTAGCAGAAGCAAAGTCAATAGTATTTCTTTCAACAGTAGGGGTAGTACTTCCAAACACATATATTATTTGAGAGGCATTGTCTGTTCCGGCAACCGATGTTCCTGTTAAAACAATATCATTATCACATGCCTCTGAATTTGCCCCTTTTAGATGTATGTACTTACCTACTGCATATGTTATATCACCTTGCCGTACTGTGTTATGATTAAATTTTGTTTGGGTTGCCGTTGCATTACTATCAAGCAGAATTGATCCACTGGAAGCATTTGTAATCTTACAACCGATAATTGCTCCACCTGCATTTAATGTAAATAAAAAAAGCGTCCCATTAATAGTTACATTAATCTTACAATTTGAGATAGTTACATATTTTTCAGCATTAAGGTAAAATCCCGTTGGGGCTCCTTTTAGTAATGAATTTTTTATCTCTGTCACTCCGCATGAAACCATCCTTGAGATAACCCCCTGATTAATTACTACTGAATCTAATTTTATATTATCACTCGTTTTCGCGGCATACTTACCTATACCCGTACCAGTATTTAATGCATTTTTAAAAAGACATTTACGCAATGTTATGTTAGAAAATATTGCTCCAGTTCCACAGTCAAACCAGTTCGCAGCATTGGCAGCATCAAAAATAATATGCTCAAATGTTCGTGCATTATCGCTGTTTCCACTTGCACAGCGAGGACAAGACACATACCCTTTCCCATATCTGTCTATTGCTTTAGCGGGCGTCCAAGCACTTAAATCTACCCCTGTTAAAACATTAACCGTACCTGATGCCAACCCTGTTTCAATAGCACCCCATTTTAACTTTGCCAAAGCCCTTGTAGTTGCATTATTGGCATCATTACCACCTGTCAAATTCAGCCAATAAGTTGATTCCGAAGAGGGATTAAAATAAGTGTTTGCTTTAATTAAATCAGAAGCCGACAAAGTACCATCAACCATAAAAACATCCATTACTCTTGGCTCGTAAGTCTCAACTCCGTCACCGTCAAGAACCTGTGCAATATGACGACACCATATTATATTTAAATAATCAATGTTTTGGAAGAGAGAAACTACCGGAATGGCTCTTGGTGTACCTCCTGCATCATACCAGAATAGTCCTGTATCAGCAGCTATCAAAGTAGCATCACCCACAGGTGCGCTTATAGTGCTTGCTGACTTAAAAGGAAATCCAGAAGTCCAGTCAGTAGCAAAGTCATATCCTGTTATCAGGAAATTCCTTGCAGCACTCGACTTGTCTTTGAAATACTTATCCGCTCCGACAGTTATTATCGTACCGTCAAGAAAGAACAGAGATCGTGACGCCCAGTACGATTGCCACGAAAAATTAACCCTGAAAGGTACTCCTATTCCGATACCTATTGCCATAGTATTATATTTTTTACTGTTCCGAAAGTCTTAATACAACTTCGCCAGAAGTTAATTTTATCCTGTCAAAAGCTCCGGAATAGTAAACTCCCTGATAGGCTGTTTTAGTTGTCGTTTTAAAACAGTCAGCCAGCGCATCACCACCAGTAATATATTCCAATATTTCGATTACCGCATCAGCACCCACGGCTTCGAAACCGTAGAAGTTAATAGTAGTGTCACCGGTAGCTATCTGCTCAAACTGTTTAAGTGCCGGGTTGCTGTGTCCTGTGATCCTGTTACCTCTTTTCATAGTAATATTTATTTAGTCCATACAAAATTTGAATTTTCTCCATCATTGAATTTTATCGGCAGCTTGCAAGTTTCAAAGCCTATCCATTCCGGCTGTTCGACAGTCACATTGCCGACGGCGGGTGAATAAGTATCTCCTACCTCATCAGTGATTGTTATAGTATCGTGAAGCGGAAGCCGCGATAAGCATTTATATAAGCCTCTGGAAACGTAAGCGACAATAGAATATATGTATTTAGATATTAATTTCTCAGCAATGAACTCTCCGTCTTTTTCTTCACCAAGTGTCACCGTCTCATGTGTCGGGGTGTTCAGAATAGCATCTAACCAAACTTTCTGCTCAAAAGTTCCATCATAAAATATATCTCCGAGGCTATTTGTATTCTTGAAAGCTAACTGTATAAAATGCGGTGAATAGGTGCGCTGTACCCAAACTTTAGAGGTTGAGAAATTTACGTTTGAAGCATTATTAGAAAATACTATACTTGCAGTACCTGTCCATCCAGCAGTAAGTGTGATAATATTTAACCCCTCTGTAATAACAGAAGAATCTGATAATGTCCATCCGTTATTTATTAAATATAAATTAGGTATAGTCCCAGAAGTAGCAGTATAATAGAATATTACTGTTATTGTCTCACCTTTGATTACTTGAAACGTATCTGATATGCACCCTCCATTAGCTGCTGTATTTATAGCACTTATTATCTGTGTTCCCGAAGTTATTAATGCTTCATAATCTGCATTTGTCCACGCTGTTATTAAATTCTCATAAATGTTCTGAATCATTACCCAGTCAGAATACAATTTATATCCATTATCAGTTGTTATTTTTACATAGTAAAGACCCAGCGGTAACAGGTAGTTAAGCGTGTCGCCGTTGTAAATTCCATAAGTGTTAGTTGACCAAACGGTCGCAGTGGGGAGTGTCGGGAAAAACGATGTTATGTCATAACTGTTATCTATTGTCGTTATCGTCACGTCTGAAACCGTGAAATCCGTGGCCCCATTTCTATAAATATATAAATACACAGTACCTTCATATTCTGAAGACACCTCAATATCGTTAGCACCAACAACAAGAGGATAAGTCGTCGGCAAGGATCCCGGAAGTGATCCCCCTGCGATAAAAATGACTGGCTCTGTTCCCACTCCTGAGTTGCGTACTAAGGTAAGTTTAACTCTTACCTTAGTACCAGGTATTACGCTGCTTAGATTCTCACTGATACAATATGCGATACCAGCGGCGTTTGTTGCCGTATTTATATTATATCCTACTGCATCAAATGTATCAAACCCAACATCAAGTGACCAGTCGTTCCCTATTGTCGCAGTTTCTGAAGCGTTATAATTATTATTGAACAGTTCAATCTTCGTAACATCACCCATATCATCTGCCTCAGCGTTCCACTGAAACGGCGGAAGCTGTGTCCGTGGACAATGAACGGGAATAATGGCGTTAGTCCTGGCCACGTCCTGTTTTGCGAGGCTGTCATAAAATGGTAATGATCCAAATACTGTTCTCATATATTATAAGGATTATATCCTAAATTAATTTTTATCATTCCTGTCTCCGGAACATATTCAGCCGTAACCAGCCAGCCGGTTCCCCTGCTTGTAGTAACTGGTTTTTTCCAACTAAAAGTCCCGACAGTATGGAACTTAATATTTTCCTGATGAAGAATCTCTTTTACGTGCGTGTAATTATGTGCCGTACTTCCGTTAATAGTTCCTGTATTTGATTCTGCAAAATAATCATGGTACTTAGTAAATACGTAAGCCCACGACAGATAAGCATTAGGGTAAGAATTAGCCGGGGTTATCGTACTTGGATCTAGTGAGATGGTATAGTAAGTACCGTTATAAGTTGTTCGTGCAAGGAAAAACCCCGTGTTATCTATCGTGTCAGGATTTTCAACCATGTTCTTTATGTCAGTGCTTAACTCTGAAAACCTTACATCTTGTTTGTTAGGAGTTATATTTGTTATCGGAAATTCAACCGGATAAGGGAGCCAGTCTTCAGTCTTTTGATTGTTTTCACTGTAATTGACCTGAAAGAAAATGCTGTTTCGTAAGTAAGTAAATATCTTCGAATCTACTTCCGGCTTATCACTTTCGTAAGTTGCTGATGTTAAGTCTATCTGAGCAGTGTAACTTCTAAAGTACTTCTCATGTTCGATTCTGAAATGTCCGTCCGCATCAATAAACCAGCATAGTCTGATCTTCTTTAACTGGTTCATCATATCTTTTAGAGATACTTGAATATTATCTAGGTTAGTACTTGACGGGCCGTCGGCTCTTCCTAACCATAAATAATTTAAAATAGCTTCAGCACCCAGAACATAATCATAGGTCGGGTGTGCAGTCATATAACTAGCTATGGAAGTTGGTGCGTCTGATTCGACGGCGTCGTTCCAGAGAATTGTAGAGTAAGCTGTTCCTATTGACAGATTCATATAAGAAGCTCCATTTAGACAACTCTCTAAAATTGTACGAAACAGTCCCCCGCCTGTTATGATTGTCGAAGCATCATAATAATCATAAGTAAATGAACCGGAAGCCACACCCGCATCAGGGAGCTGGTTGTATTCTGAAAATTCAATACTTGTATTTACTGAGGCACTGCTTTTTGTTAGTGTATAAAATCCATTGCCTGTTATAGTCACCTGATTACTTACCGAAGCCCCTGATGTAGTATTTATCAGTTGTAATTTAGGCTGATCACCAGCGGTTAAAACATAATCTTTTATCCGAACATAAATAATGTAATCAACTGCCACCGTCCCTAGTGCCAGCCTTGCTGTTTGTGTTGTTGTGAAAACTGCATTTGTCCATGCCACCACTTGAGCAGAATCTGACCATGTAGAGAAATCCACGTTATTAAATGTACCCGTTCCAATAGCGGGATAGTAAACATTACCGTACACTCCAAAAAGCTGATTGGCTGTCCGGTTGTCGAACTTCTTATCATACTGAATTAATATATCCCTGTATTCGTCGTCGGGATCTGGAGTGCATTCAAATATAGAGTTCTGTGAATCATTTTTACCAAGTAGTACAGAGCCGATAAATTCAAAAGTAGTAACTCCGTTTTCCCTGATCTGATATTTTAAGTCAGTACTATAATGAGCAGGCGTAAAGAAGTAACTTAAAAGAGTAGCATAAACAGAAGTGTTCTTTGTGGCTCCTATTTTAAAAAAGTCTACCTTCCATCTTGAAAAGACTTCATCGGCCTCTCTTTTTAAGAAAACCCGCGGCTCGTTGGTAGGATAAAACTGTAACCAGTTAGAACCTGAATCAAATGATATGTAATAAGTCGTTGTCAATTTAACCAAACTTTCTTTATAATGACTGTTTTACCATCCGGGTATTGCTTAACCGTGTTCCCGTAAGAATCAGGGTATATGACCGGCGTCTTCATCATCAACTCATACATCTTACGTGTATAAGGATCATCAGAAAATGAACGTGCCGTATTACCCCATACCTCAAAAAACTTACCTTGATTGATTGAATTAGAGATAGCGTCTAGCGTTTCACCCCCGTATTTAGATGTCATTGCTCGTGATGTTATAGATAAATGTTCTCCGGCCTCCGCTGTACCAAATCCGGGTATAGGAACACCACCGGATATGTGTGGCCTGCCTCCAAGAATCCCTGATCCCCCTTTCGCATATTGCTGTCCTTCAATAGCTGTTATCTCGGCGGCGGTTATGGCGGCGATAGCTATTGTTTCGGCAATGTTCTCATATAATGATCCTTCCTGCCATGCGTTAACCACTGCGACGGCTCCTTTAATGACTGCCATTGTTAACGCTAGCTTTTTCTCTTTCTCAAAATACTTCCTTCGGATAGATTCCTTTTTAATTTCATTATCCCCGGCAGCCTTAATTTCTCTGTTCATGGCATTCTGATAAGAAGACGCCATTGCTGAATACACTGATTCAGCTACCTGTGCCGTTGCTGCCAGTGCTGCTTTCTTATCCTCCTGGGCTTGTTTCTGCGCTTCAGTCTCAAGCCTCCATGCTTTTACGAAGTCAGCGATCTCACTGTCTACCATGTCGCCTATCTGATCCATGACTACTTTAGTGTAGTCTTTTTCAGTATCTAGGCTATCTTTTACCCATGTGTCTAGATTAGAATAAAAATCTTTAGCAGTCTCTTCAGACATTTTAAGACGTGCTTCATAGGTTGATTCAGCGATAGTGTCATTTAACTTATTCTGTGCCTCTAATTCTTTCTCTTTCTGATTCGTTATTTTCTCCTGAAGTGCAGCTTTCTCACGTGCTATCCTTAAAGACTTCTCTGCTTCTAGGCCTATGATTTCAGCCGTCAACCTAGCCTCTTCATCCAATAGTGTTTTATTGTCTTCCATGAATGGAATAAGCTGTTTGACAATATCTAACTCCTCCTGCTTATCCCTGATCTTATATTGTATCAGTTCATCTTCTTTAGCAGATGCCTGATTGATAAGGTCTAACGTCTGTACCTCTGTAAGTCCAGCCTGTGAAGATGCTAAACGGAGATGTTGAATCTTTGTCTCCATCTCAGCAATATTGATCTGATCCTGTCGGTCGCCTTTTCTTATCTCGGAATACTGTTTAGATATCTCCCATACTGCCGCCGCGTTGACACCGGCCATTTGGATATTGCCTGTCACAATGCTATTAAAAAATGCTTTTACAGTAGTGGCCCCGCGTTTAAATATGTCTACCCCTAATTCAGTATCTAGAAAAGCTTCTTTGAGTTTTGCCAATATAGCGACACCACCACCGGCCACACCTAGAAAGCCTAACAGTTCACGTCCGGCTCCCATTATAGATTCCTTATAAGAACCTACGCCACGAGAATGAACACCCATAGCCTTTTCAGCCTTTGTTACTTGATTAGTTAACTCCTTAATCTGAGGGATCATCTTGTTTGCCAGCTCCGGAGAAGCTTTTGTATAAGCATCTTTAGCTCGTGCCAGCTCTATCCTTAACCGTGTCAGCGATCCTTCGGCAGCGTTATTATACCTTACCTGATCAGCGTTAGCCTTATTGTTTTCCTGAATAGCTTTCTTGAGTTCTGCCTCTTTATAAGCAGCATCTTTAAGAGTGTAATTTAATTGCTTTTGTAATTTCTCCAGCTTAGTCTCAGTATCTGCCAGTCCTTTCTTGGCCTTAGACAGATTATCAACTTCTTTCGCATATGCAGCAATAGCAACCTGATCCTCCTTAGATGAAACACTTAAAGCACCTAAAGGATTGACCATAGTCTTAGCCTGCTCCTTAAGTTGATTCTGAAGAGCTATGACAGCGGTAATGAGTTTTATGACCTCATTAAGCCCGGACTGCACACCGTCAATATCAATTATGTCCTCCTTACGGATCGGCTCTTCTGCCATTACTTTTTACTTTTATTATACTGATCTATAAGCGTAAAATATTCTTTTGTCGTCAAACTCTTTACAGGCTGGTTTATAAACTTCGAAAGTAAAACACAATTTATCTCAAAAGCCTGCTCGTATCTTATTTCATCCGTAACCTTCCCTGTTAGCATCTTCGGCCTTATAAGTGAAGAGTAGTATTGATTTGTCTTCTGCTCCTCAGCCTCTAAGTCACCGTCTTCGATGATAGCGTTAAGTGTAGCTAAGATTCGTTGCTTTACCCTCGCATAAAAAGTCGTTGAAAGAACGTTCGTAAACTGATCAGGGAAACACCCCTCAAGAGCTTCATAAATCCCTTCTCTGATCTCTTGTGTTTTTTTTTTAATACGTCAACCGTTAACCCACGCTCAGAGAGATATTTTATTGTCCTCTGTAAATTCTCATCCGATAAATCTGTAAGCTCCACGCCGTCAATAGAATGAATCAGACAGGCAAAAGCCATAGATTCAGGGTTAACTTCACTGATAATATTATGAATAAGTACCCTCATGTTTTCAACTATCTTCTTTGACTTCACTTCGTCTTTAAGCGCGATCAGTAGTCTGGTAATGTGTACCCGGTCAATGTCATCGAAAGAGTTTCCCAGCTCATCGTTAAGCATCCAGAACTTGTTAACCTTAGAAAAACGATCCGCCGGGAGTTGATCTATCTCAGAGTATAGGAAAACTTTTGTCCTCTTCAGTCCTTTATGTAAAATCAACTCTGTCATGTTATCGAATAGGTGTTAGTTGAATAACATCCGTCACGGAAGTAAAGATCAAAATCCATACGACAAGCCCATTTAGGGTACATCTTAAACCGGTTGTCTACCTGGTCAATAGTAAACCCTTCATAAACCTTTGTGATATCTTCATCAATAAACCTCGTCGATACGAGTTTCCCTGCGAAGTTCAGCGTGTTAAAGAAGTGGAATATATCTTCTATCAGTTTGGATTTAGTTTCCTTATAAGTTAACACGTTATCAATTCTGCGAATGTCAACAAAGAAAATACAACTTACCTCGTTTTTAATCATCGGATATTTTGGAGGAAAATCCGTGTTGCTTACTATTGTCGCCTGTCCTGTTTTTACCCAGAAGGCAAATGAACTCCACGCGTCGCCCGGCATAAGAGGTATAGGATCTTTCTGGTTAGCTTCGAAAGCTGCCGGATAGATGTATTCCTTTTCGTTGCGCCATTCGACTATCCTGTCTGCGAGGCCGAAACATTTATCTACCCACGGCAAAGAGGTGTTCATGTCAACCTGTATGTCCTGAATCTTCAGGTCAATACCCTTGAGGGTCAAGCTTGGTATTACTGGCTGCTTATAGCTCATTTTTTATTTTCCTTATCATTTCGTCTCGTGCGAGGTCTCTTAACTCTCCTTTGCTCTTCTGTGTCAACCCTAATGCACTCCCGAACCTGCTCAGCGGTTCTAAATAGTTTGCCCATATCTTATTCTGGCTGCTTATTACAAATTTATCTCTGAATATTATGATCTTTAACGACTCGTGAAAATTACCAAACCACTTTAATGTCACATGATCTGTCTTGTTAAATGGAGCCTTGCTCTTTGCCCTTTTCGTCGATTCTGCATACTTCTCAGTCATTCCCGGCTTATTGACATTAACCGTACCTTTATTATACATCTGGTCGCGGTTCATGTCGCAAATAGCCGTTTCGTTCTCTTTCAGTACCTCATCAAACAGCCTCCCTGTATTGATGCCCGTTAGGCGCGAAATCTTTTCTCTGAGGGTCATTCTTGTATCTCCTTGTTATAAATATTAACTCACTACACACCGGACACCTCCAGTTTTTTCCGTTCCCTCCGTAAGCAGCGGGGATGAAATTCTCCTTCCTGATATCTAAGTAAACACTCTGTTTCGCTTCTGCTAAAATCCCTTTCCATCCACAACTATAACATTGAACATCGGAAAGCGGTGTAACTATTTGCGGTTTTGGTTGACAATGTTTTTTCATATACATCCTGTTTGAATCCCTGAAGGTCTATTGCTTGGAAGTGCCGCCGATAAATTACTGAAGTCAATAGCAAGTCCTTCAATAGCTTCGTCCAACTTCTTTCTTAATCCTGCATAGTTAGTGTCCTTCGATCCGGTAAGCTCAAACATAATAGTCTGCATTGAAGCGTTAACCCTGCTTGGATTGACCCTCACAGCCGGATTGTAAACCATCCACTCAAGCATATCACTAGCAAACTGCAACCCTAGAGGATAAGTGATTAGTGACGTGTTACTTGTTATTATCTCTGTGATATCCGGCTTAACAGTCAAAGAAAGATTAAGCCCGTAGTTGGTCGTTTCATCATACTCAATGTTTTCCAGTGCCGGAAGATTAGTCCCGTCAAGATTGCCTGATGTAACATAAAACGGCATTATATCTGAGTACTTAGACCAAAGATTATAAAGTGACACATTTCCTTGAGATCCCGAACAGCCGACACATGGCCCGGCGTAAAAGTCATAAGTCTTATTAACAGCCGACCCGACAAGATCATTCTCAAAGTAACCGATAAACCACGTCCCTCCGGAATCTATATCGTTGGCATAGTTCACGAAATCCAGTACAAAGTTGGTCATCAACTGCCAATTAAACTGATTCGTCCCTGTGGTTGTTACCAGTTGTCTTGTGACATACCCCTTCCTTGAGGAGTGCCAGAGGTAAATAGGAAGTGAAGATTGCGCCACGGTTATCTGGAGCCCCAACTGCTTAACGATTACCTGAATGTTATTTATCCTTCGTGGGTTGATTGAAAGTCCGACAAGCCGTCCTGATTTAGTTATCGTATCTGAAAGTTTCCCGTCACCTTCAAAGAGTAACTTATTCTCATAGATAGCTTTGGTCGATCCTGATAACTTCTTATTCGTGGTCAACGTGTTAAATAGTTTAGCCATAGAAGCTTCGGAACGTTCACGGAGCCACGCAGAAAAACAAGTCTCCCAGTACGCCCCAACGGCTGGAGTATTCCCCTGGTTCGAATCTACCTTAGACTGCCATGCTACATTTGACGAAATCACCTTATCGCCTATGTTATACGTGGCCGTATTGTATGCACTGTAATTCATTGCCTCCCAGTTAGGAGAGCAATAATATAAGTTATCCGTATGTAACAACGGATGAACGTCGTCGAAATATTGCCCTGAAGATGAAGCTTTGAGGTCGGTATCTATCTTTGCGATCACCGCATCAGCAGAATCCCGGAATCCGATGAGGCCTGTAAGGGCTGTTTTTATTGTTGCTATGTTTACCATAATCCTTTAGGGCATTTCTCGCTCATTGATCTTGTCTTCGCTGGGATATAACATTTACAAACTGAACACCACTCCGATTTATTCTCATTGCAGACAGCGCAATACCTTGCTCTATTTTTGGCCGTTGCCTCTGTCTCTTCGGTACGAAATACGAAGTTACCCCATCCTTCGATTATTCGCTCCAGTCTGCTCTTCTGTCCACAGCACATAAAAAATTGAGGCCCCACCCTTAATGACAGGGCCTCATTTTAACTAAGTCTTGATAAACTCAATACCGTAGATCACTCCAGCGTTAGGAGTTGCGATAGCATCAGCAGCGGTCACGAAAGCCCTGTCAAAAGAAAATGAAAAGCTTTCTGTGAGTGTGGCCTGTCCGCCGGTGAAGAGAGAACTCTTGTCGGCACAAGTAGACTGGTAGAGAACACCAACGTTGTGACCAAGAAGCGGAAGCTCCTGAACATACCACTCTTTTCCGTCACCAGACTTATGTCCAGCTTTTGCATCTTCGTCAACCCATGACAGGTAAGCCAGTGAACCGACAGGCATACCGTAGGCAGTGCCAAGATAAGCGGTCGATATGGTCACGCGGTTTGAATACGCGAAGTTGTAAGGGCCAAACTGGAAAGTCGTATTTGCTGAGTTACCCACACCCTGATTTTTGTAGTAGTTAACCATGGCCATAATTCTCGGTGATCCGATGATATTAATATTATCAGACGGAAGATCGTCAGCCATCAGGATAGCACCGAACTGATTGAAAAAGTCATCATGGTAAGCCAGCGGAACCTGAAGGTAATTAGCAGTGACAGTAAAAGGATTATCTTCAGCACCGATATAAGCATTCAGAGAAGCTATAAGATCGGTAACGGCATCAGTGTCAGCGTCGGTAAGGAAAGTCCTTTCTATTCCATTTGCGAGGTGATTAAAGGCAGTCTGATAAGAGATGTTATTCCCTTTGTGTTCTGAAGGAACCATCATAAAACCAGATTCGACAGTCGTCCAACTGGGTGTCACAAAAGCAGAAGTACCCTGATCAGTTTTTGCAGTACAAGCTCGCACGGCGTTAGTCGTGAAAGTCTTTCGGTTGAGAATCGGAATAGAGACAGTCCTTCCGGCTGTTCTCCGTTCAGCTACCAGCTCCTGTGCGCCAGGAATAAGGTTAGCAGTGTCCTTGAGATAGGTTGCATAAGCACCGTATGAACTCATACGATGTGTATATGCGTCCAAGTTTGATTTGTCGTAGCTCAGACGAAATTCGTCGAGTACAGTTGCAGCATAAGCCATTTTTTTTTAAATTTATAAGTTAATACTATGTTCAATGGTTTATGCAAAATACTCCTTTTTGCATCGTAGATTAGCCACTCTTCGGCTAACTACATTTTTATTCAATATTACTTAAGCGAGGGCGAATATTCGCGGTATGCTGCGAGATACTCCTGTGTTCCTCTTAGCAATCCAACGCTTACCAAATGTTTACTTAAGTCCTCCTTTGTGCGGACAGATTCCGGAAGTACAAGATTTACCTTCTTTATATTTCCTTTGTCATCCTTTTCAAAAGCAACTTCGTTATTTATATCAGGGCCACCGGTTATCTGTTTCCCTGAATCAATTATATTCTTAAGTCCCTCAGTTGCCAGCTCCTGTGCCGTGTACGGCTTCAGTGCATTATGAGGGTTTCTTTTAACAACACCGTTCTCGACGAATACCAGTTGGTTATCCTGAAACTGTGCCATCGACAAAAGATGTGCAACGGTCTGATCGGTAAGAGCTTTAACGGCCTCTTCAGGAAGATTCTTCTTAATCTTCGTAGGCAGTGCAGAACGGATCAGCGATTCGGCTTTGAACTTTTCATGTTCGCTCCTTAGCTTGGTTACTTCTGTCTCTTTGCTGTCCTGAAGCTCTTTGTATTTCTTCTGGACGTCTTCGAGATCGGCTTTAAGCTGTTTGTCGCCGGAGTTGTTTTTAATCTGCTCTTTCAAAGAATTTATTTCTTTCTCATAAGCATCTGCCTTCTCTGCCTTTAACTTAAACTCTGAAAGTAATTTTTTATTAAAATCGAATGTTTTGGGATATAATTTTGGATCTCTCTTTAGTCCGGTTGTTTCTAAAATATCCTGGTCATAGCGATTATGTATCTCTGCTAAAGTATCAGCACCAACACGTTCCTTAACTTGCAATTCAAACCCACCCAGATATTTTGTCTCTTCCTCTTCTGTGCGTACAACGAACTTACTATCACCTTTCGATTCAATGTACTTTAATGCTTCTGTCTTGTCCATTAGCTAGGTTTTTTAGTTCTCCGTACTCTGGCCGCTGTTTTAATGTCGTCCTTAGCTTTCTTATCAGCCTCTCTCTTCTCAAGTTCTGATAACCTGGCTGCCTCAATCTTATCAGCATCAGTCTTAACTTCCGGCTCTGTAAATCTTATCGGGCCCGTGATCACTTCCGGTTCACGAGGCATGAGTGTAGGATCATGAACAACTTCAGCCGTATCGAAACCAGCAACCTCTTTAGCGTGCTGTCTCTGCTTCTCATTCCCGCCAAATATGCGGATGTAGTCCTGCTTCCTGAACGCTCTCACTCCCTCTTTAATCACGGGATGTGTCGGGTCATCAGGATTAATGCTCCTGTAAGCCATTTTTACATGGTAGCAATGGCGTTCTTTCTCCTTAATTTCCACGTTAGGATTCAAGTTCGCCGGGATCATTGTATTCATTTAATTGTTTTTGGTTAATATTTACCGGCTCCACTTCGCCGGATTCTTTGATATATTTTTCAAACTCTTCACGTATCTTTTTTATCCGCTCCCAGTATTTACCCTGAACAAACTGAGCTAGCGGTATCTGCTCACTTTCAAACCTACGGACAAAAGGCATGAGGTTTACTTTAATCATAAATCCTTTGTCGTCGATACCCCCTGCGTTCTTTATCTGTATAGTCTCTTCGATAGTCCTGCCCGGTAATGGGTCAAGATCACCGATAACCTTTGCCCTTAGCTTACCCCCTGAATCATTTCTAAACCTTGTCTCAATAATATCCTGCGATAAAGAATCGAACATTATATCATCACCTTTTAACGATTCTCTTTCAATAGACAAGTCTTCAGCCGTCTTCAAAAAGAACTTAGACCCGTAATCAATCGAAGGCTCTAAATCCTCATCGTAACGAATAGCAATCAAAACCTTATCGGCAAAAGCCTGTATCTTCTCAAAGTTAGTGGCTATCCTCTGAAGTATTATCGACTGACTCTCAAAAGAAGCAAGTACCTGTTTTTCGTTCTTAGCCTGATCGTTGCTCTGTTCACCGTCAACACCGACAGCCGTTTTAAAGATATAATCACTAAGCCTTTCTTCCTCTTTGACATGAAACTCCAAAGTATCAATATCAGGGGTGATCAGCTTTATAGGATTACTCATCAGATCCGGCTGGCCTTCCTGTGGTATAGGAACTTTCCAGAACGTCCCCGGCCCCATCAATGCACCTCCTAGAGTTTTCTGTGTTTCTTCCGTCCTGCCTTTATTCTGCTCCCTCGTGAAATCTGTACTGTTATCTCCGAACTTATACGAAATAGTTATAGGATAAGAATTGCCCATGTCCATCTCTTTCTTAAATACACTATGAACCAATCTCCAATCCAGTTCTGCGAGTACGTTTGTCAGCGGTGACTTATGGTTTATGTAGTTCTTCTTATTGAGTAGCTCACTCCAGAACATACGGGCCGGGCAATATCCTAACTCGTGTTTAAATTCGCTTATCAAAGAACTAACTATCTTATCTTTATACTGATATACCTGAATCAGTTCGTCATCATAAACAAAGAGCTTTTCATTTATAGAGAAGATAACATAGTTACATTCTCCGTTTCTTTTTACCGACAGATCAATAACTTGAGAAATGTCTATCAGCATATTCTTTGGCTCCGGCTTATCGCCTTTCTGATCCGCCGGTAAGTCAACTACCCAAACAGAATCAATGGCGTTAATCATCGCCTGAAAGCCCTCTACACGCCAAAAGTCTGTATCCTGATATTCCTGCCAGTCAGCCAGGTTATTAGGATTGTTAAAGTCGTACCTGTTAAAAGCGTCCTGTCCTTCGAAAACCCTTGACCATGCCAGCGAGATAGATTCAGTAAGCTGAACAGTAGGAAGCGGACAAGTCATTAATTGCTTAAACCGGGCTACCTTATCTGCAGGAAGTAACTCCGGTTTTTCGACACATATCCAGTCTTCAAATGTTCTCAGATAAGGACTTAACTCATTCTTCAGGATTTGCGTCTCTGTGTGAAACCTTAACCTATCCTGATGAATTATCGCCCTTGCAAGATCATTCTTTTTTGGCTTTGTTTCGACTAACGACTTTATTTGTAGGAACGATAATGCCATCTTTTATTTCATACTGTGAAGGTAATTGCCATGTAGTAGCTTTCATTACTGACTGTATCTTTAAAACGTTTAACGCCTCCACCGCTGAAAGCGTCAACGTCTGTGTGCCACTTATGAGCGTTATCATGAATTAACGGCCTCAAGTAAGAATGATGTAGCGGCTGTTATCCGGGCGTTGTTACTCCAGTTCGGCTCAAGGAAAAAGGAATAGTTGTTAAAAGTCCCATCAGCAAAAGAACCACCGGCGAGATCACTGAACCACAGCGAATGAATAGGAAAGCCTTTAACTGTCGAGCCTGACAGGTTATATATCAGCTGGCCGGACTCATTGACGAGTAATACATCGAGGTATTCATCTTTGATTGCTTTCAGTGCAGCAATAGTGTCCTGACCAAGATTCCACATCTTACCTTCGACTTTCACAGGATTAGAGCCTATGTTACGAGGTATGCCATTTATGACCTCATTGCCTGATCCTGCTTCACGTGGCTCTGAAGGAGGAATAATGCAGGTTGCCGGTGGCGATACAAGTAATTTCTTGTCGCCGGTAGCTGCCAGATGAGCAGTCCAAACGGTTGCGGAGGTGGCTGATGCTACGGCTGTTAACGTCTGATTGTGTCTCCAGAAGACAAGTTTTTGAATCTGTCCTATCTCAAAAGGACAGCCGGTAAGTGATGTATATACGGAGGCCATTGTGGCCACTGCCGGGCAGGTTACTGTTCTTGACATAGCTTCGTGAATTAATTAATGATTAATGCATATTAAGATACAATTATCTTTTATTAACCTTAAGATACAAAATTAATAGCACATTTCAAATAAATAATCGAAATACTTTTCAACAACTAAATCCGGAGCCTCTGTCATTTCTCCGACACCCCGGAAATATCTCGTCGGACACTTCATCGCCTTGTAGCATCTTTGAAGTTTACAGATCATTTCTTAAATATTCTAGGAACCTCCCTCATGAAAGCAACATCCTTATTAGTAGCCTCCTTAGCGTTCTTACCCCAAAAGCGTACCCCGTGAAGCGACGGCACACCCGCTGGGGTTTTCATCATTAATTGCTCAAGCAACTGCATAGGAGCTTTAAAAGTAGGCAATACAAGAACGCATTTAACGGCACACGCCACCGCCGGGAACCAATATGTTTCGTCTTTAGTGATTGATAGTTTGTCAAGATAACAGTTAGAAAGTATGAATAGACCATCAGCATACTCGTTTGTCCACGGCTGGTAAAAGGCTGACTTATCCATTCTTTCAAAAGCATCAGTAGCCTTTTCTATCCACTCTTCAGCTTCCTTAGTTTCTCCGGCACGTATGCTCCTGGATAGATATTCCCGACCAAGATAATATAACGACCTGGCATCTGTAGGCGACTGTTTTAAATGCCTCTCAATCATTCTCAATGTACGATCCGGGTCTTTAAGATGTGCAGGAGAGTAACCAGATTCAATCACAAACTTAGATTCATAGGTACGAAACCGCATGATCTCCGGGATGCCGTTATAAGCAACCTGGTTATGAAACGGGTAAATATATCTTATCGCTGGGTCATTCCTGAAGATACGTAAAGAGTGAAGTGTCTCTGTCCTTGTCTTAACGATCATCGACATACCAAAATACTTTAATGACCCGTCTTTATACCGTTCCCCTAAAGTCCCGGTGTTAAGAACGTGCCGGATGCCTTTAATAGAATCTTTTAGGACTTCATCAGCGTCAGGGATAAGAATATAATCCGCTGTACATTTTGCCAGTGAGTAATTCCGTGCATCTGAGAAATCAGCCAGTCGGCCCTCCTCGTCGTTACATCCGGTGTATGTGTAAACCTTATCGGTGTATTCTTTACAGATAGCCATTGTATTGTCTTCTGATCCGGTGTCTACGATAACTATCTCATCAGCTTCTTTAATAGATTCTAAACAAGGCCTGATACATTCAGCCTCATTCCGCACGATCATTGATATTCCTATTGTTTTCATTTCTTAAATCCTATCTTAATAAGCTCTGGTGTGGTAGTATCAAATTCGTTTTCATTTACCCAAATAGTTTCCTGTTCTGCACCAACATAATATGTAACTTCATAAATTACTCTATCAAAACGTAAGCTCACACAAGTAATCATACCTTGTATGTTTGCAAGTTTCATTACTACTAGTGTTCCGCATTTAATTGTTTCCATGTTAGTTTACCCTGATTATCCCTGTCATTTTATCATACATCATAATAACATATCTTAACGCTGCCAGTCCATCAGGCTCATGGCCTTCCGGCTCCGGAATGATCTTACCGTTTAAATCGACCTTCCAAAAAAATGATTCTATCCCTTTCTTGAGATTAACAGACCGTCTTGTTAAATATATATTATACCCTCTTAACTTGTTTATTCCGTCAATCACCGATCGCACAGGCTTTTTAACGCCCATGATGTTATACCGGTATTTCATTAAGTCCCTGATCTCCGTAGCTCCGGAGCTGTCACCTATTATCAACTGTCCTTTAGGGTAGTTTAGAAAGTCCAACTGATCAACTATCGCCATACGTTCAGCTCCCTCGATCTTTTCCGGCATGAGATTGTTCATGCAGAAAACCTCATCGACAAATAGATTATTGTTTTTTCTCCACACGTCAATTAAAATAGTAGGATCCGGCGACACGCCAAAGTCCATGCCTGAAGGTATGCGCCTTGCATCCGGCGGGATCTGCTCTACAAAATCATACTTATAGATCCTACGCTCTGAGTAGTAGCCCGTCTCTCCAAGCCCATAAACACGGAACCAGTCTACATTATCTTTGCGGGAAAGAATAAAGTCGATCTCACTTTGCGGACACATCTCGTTATCTAAGTAGGTAACTATTATCCGGTCACTTACAGGTTTCCCTTCGTTATCCCTTAGTTTAGGTATTTCAGTGTGCGCCCAAAATTCACAGTCAGGGTTATAGTCCAGGTAAATATCTCCATGCGTTCGGCCTATGTATGTAGAAGCTATCTCCCAGCCCATTTTGTTACACTCGTTCAGATAAAGCTTTCCCCTGCGTTTCGACTTACCGGCCTGTTTACGAACATCAGAAATATAACGAAACTGGATCAGTCCCCCGTTATGATGTAAGTCATGTTCTGTCTTATTGTAATCCCGTGACCAATCGAAGCCGATAGCCTCATATATGTTCCTGAAATCTGTTATAGCTCCGTCCTTTAAGTTGTCGTAGGTGTCGGACATTATCGTTGTCACGTCCTTGTCTCTGGAGCAGTCTTCGAGAAGTATCTGAGCGATTGCGTAATTCTTTCCAGCTCCCTGTCCCCCCTGGATTACTTTGATCTTTGATTTAAGCCTCCTGATCTTGTAATATGTGGAAGTCCTATATATCATTCATCAGGAAATTGCTTAGAGACGTTCTTATATTCAATAACGCTGTTTTGTTCAATTAATGCCTTTTCAGACAGCCCTAACTTCCTTGCAATAATGTTAGCATTATAGGCTCCGACAGTAGCACCTTCAAATTGCTGTGTCTCGATTGTTTGCTCTATGCGCGTTATGACTGTCAAAAAATCTCTTTCTTTTTCTTCATCGGCAATTCTTTTAAACTCTCTGAAATATGATTCTGAACACCCAAGATATAAACACAATCCAGATAAAGTATAAGGTCGCGCCGTCGGCAACTCTGCTAATCCGTCCCTAACTGTTTCAATAGGCTCCGTTTTCCCCTTTTTTACCTTTATTGCTAACCCGGGCTTTCCTGCTGCTCTTGACTGTTCCATTTTCATCCAGGGGTGATCATCGCACCACTGAAAATATTCACAAGCTGCAACCCAAAGTAAATCAGGAGAGGCGAATAGTTTATCTCTCCCGTGTTTAGAACGGAGCTTCCAAAATTGATTCCCGATTCTTTTATCGCTCATCTCTGTGCCCTATTCATTAACTCACTCATCCAGTC
>Ga0172381_10001566_pt1 | contig 26592 bp, 30 predicted proteins | sample Leawel6488metaG_FD_119754 | JGI IMG/M metagenome (GOLD analysis project Ga0172381, IMG submission 119754) | Leachate microbial communities from a municipal landfill in Southern Ontario, Canada - Leachate well 64-88 metaG | ecosystem: Engineered > Solid waste > Landfill > Unclassified | place... | reverse complement strand
TTACTTTTTAAAAGATCACCCAGTCTGCAGGTAAGCGCCTGCGGTTTTATCCCCCTGCCGATCAGGTCGGGCAAAAGCGGCAAGAAATCAAAGGTTTCTTTCCTGTCGATCAGGGACAGAGAAAGCCCCTTTTGACGGCTCAGTACCTTCAGCGCAGCCAATCCCGCAAAACCGCCTCCGATAATCAGGACTTTTTTCATAGGAAAATACTAACGATCAGGATGATCCCGGTTAAGGTATGGATCATGATCGTTAATTTCGATGAAACTGTCAATTTATCCTTCTTGAGGAAATCTTTTTTCAGGATCATCGCGGCCTTATAGGCCGGCAATAATAAAATCAGTGAGAACATGGCCGCAGGGTTTAAATACCCGCGGTAAACCGCATAGCCAACGGCACCGAAGGAAAGCGCGACCAGGGCCATGTAGAGCAGGTAGCCTCGCCGGTGGCCGGTAATACTCACCCAGGTAAACTTAGCCGCGGATCGATCCTGCGCAAAATCGGCAATTTCATTGGAAAAGAGTATCGCCGTGACCAAGAAACCCAGGGGCAGGGAAAGGATAAGGCTTTTTAGATCGGGAAATATCCCGGTTTGCAAAAAATACCCTCCCATGACCAGGACCGGACCAAATAAAATAAAAATAATGAATTCCCCCACCCGGCGGTAGGAAAAACTGAATGGCTTAAGTGAATAGAGCCAACCCGCGGCCAAGACCCCGCAGAACACCCCGATGATCAACGCCTTACTAAGCATCACGGCCAAGGCCGCAGCGCAGGCAAAAGACAATCCCGCGAATAACAACGAGAGGCGCAGATAAAATTTCTCCGTAAGCAGGCCCTCCTGGATAAGTTTTGAGCCTCCGAAAAACCCGTAGAAAACGCGGTCCTGCCAATCTGCCCCGCTTTGCGAATCCGCGAGATCATTGATCAGGTTTGCGCTAAGGTGCATGCAGACAACAGAGGATAACCCCAGCAAGAAAACGGCCGGATGAAAAACTCCCTTGCCGATCAAGGAACCAAAGATAAAAGGTATGGCACTGGCAGTAATAAAAGGGAGCCTAAGGGCACGGATAATGATTTTTGGAGTATACACGAAGGATAATCGCAATACCGCTTTATTTTTTAGTTACTTTTCCTTTGCTTTCCTTAATCCCCTATGTTAACATAAATCCATGTTAATGAAAATAAGAAAGAGGATTGAGCAGGAACTGGGCGCCTACTGCGCCAGGATCTCCGAAGACCGGGCGTTAAACGCGATCTCCCCTTTTCTTTTCGGATATATAAAAGAGTTTATCCAGCGCCCCGGAAAGCGGCTACGTCCGGTACTCTTTGTCGTCGGCTACCTTGGCTTTGGCCGAAAGATCCCCCGGGGACTTTACACCAGCGCCATCTCAATCGAATTACTGCATGATTTCATGCTGGTGCATGACGATATAATCGACAAATCGGATACCCGCAGAGGAAAACCCTCGATGCACAAAATGTTCAACGATTACCTGGGACGATTTCCCGATATTAAATTCAACGGGCAGGACCTGGCAATCGTTGCCGGAGACGTGATCTATGCCATGGGGGTCGATGCCTTTCTTTCCGTAAAAGAAAACCCTCTTTGCAAAGAGGCAGCCTTAAGACAGTTGATCAAGGCCGCCCTTTATACCGGCAGCGGAGAATTCATCGAGCTCTTGGCCGGATCCAAAAAGATCGAAAAGCTAGAAAAAGGCGACATCTACAAAATTTATGATTATAAAACCGCTTATTACAGTTTTTCCTCTCCCCTGGCCATCGGCTCGATACTCGCCGGGGCGAACCAGACGGAAGTCAATAAACTGATCCGTTACGGCATCGAATTGGGCAGGGCGTTTCAGATTAAAGATGATATCCTGGGGATGTTCGGCGAAGAAAACACAATCGGGAAATCAGCGCTGGCCGACTTACAGGAAGCTAAAAAAACGCTGCTCGTCTGGTATGCCTTTAACCACTCCGGCCAAAAAAACAAATCACTGATGAAAAACATCCTCGGCAGGCAAAAGGCGCGCAGGGCGGAACTCCTGAAGATGCGCGAGCTGATCCGGGATTCCGGAGCGTTGGAGTACGCAAAAAAAGAGGTTAACTCCGCGCTGGAAAACGCCCGGGCCATCCTTGATTCTTCAAAAATGACCGGCGGCTGCAAAAAAATACTGCAAGAATACGGCCAATCGATCCTGCATCTCTAATTTTTACCCGGACAGATATACTTACAATTGCCGCTTTTGGCGTCCAGGGCCAGTTCATTGCCGGGATCGATCTGCAGGGCTTTTTCCAGGTATTGGTTATAGAGCTTCAAATCACCCTGTGCCCGGTAGAGCTGGGCCAGCCTGACATAGGCGTCGGTAAATAACGGGTCGGCCTTCAGCACCCCCTGCAAATATCCTTCTGCTTTGACAAGGTCCCCACCGGCCAGCTTGGGGGCCAACAGATAATAAGCCCCCAGACCGAATAAGACGCCGGGGGAATCCGGCTGGAGTTTTTGCGCTTTTTTCAAGGTGGAAAACACGGCCGTTCCGTTGACCACTTTGGAAAACGGCCCTCCATAGTGGGCGATCATCCCCTTTGAACCCGCCAAAATTAAATAGGCCCTGGTATAATTACTCAAATCAACATTCCGGCGCCCCATGGCGATGACCGCTTGAGCCAGGGTTACGGCATGGTCATACTGCCCCTGGATGTATCTGATATACGCCAGACTGATATAGGCGGGGGCAAAATCCGGATGGTCTTTGATTATTTCCTGCAGAAGGTCCTGGCTTGTTCTTAAATCATGCCGGCGCCTCAACACCTCGGCCGTTCCCCATCGCGCCTGATATGCCCCGGGATCAAGCCTGGCGGCTTCTAAAAAAGCCGCCTTCGCCTGGGAGTCCTTATGCAGATTAAGCAAGGCCAGCCCCTGGAGGTAACGCATGCGGGCCGAAGACAAATCCTCTCCGGCGGCCCTTTCCAGAGCGGCAGGGTCCGTGCGGTCGGCCTCTTCATGCAGTTCCTGCCAATCAAAAGCAAAAACACCGCTTAAGGGCAGGACAAAATACAACATCAAGAAGAGCAAAAAGGCTCTTTTCATCGTCGGCCTTTCTTAAAATGCTCCCAGAAGATAATACTCAAGGTTACCATGCTGAAACCGAATAAGAAATCCTCCAAAGGGATACTACCCAGGCGCACCCCCAGGAAATCCGCGGGATTATAAATAACAATCTGTTTTCCGGTAAGGTAACCGTTAACCAGAAACTTAAAAAAGAGGATTACCGAGATAAACAGATAGAATTCTTTTCTTTTTAAAAGCAATGTCTTGCTCTTAAAATCTACCAATACGGTAATGGCCACCGAGATCACGGCTAAAACGGTGTATTCCTTCACTTGATCCTTCCTTTTAAATAAAGAATCGCTTCCCAGGTAAAGATACAGCAAAAAGGGATCACGATAAAAAAAAGCACCTCTTCCAGCGGCAGGCCAAAGAACCTGAAATACCATACCCCCTGGGGGTTAAATTGCCAGTGGTTGCGCCTGACCGCCAGAATATCCCAGGAACCGAAAATAATCAGGACAAAAAAGATGGTCAAGGCAAGTGCGCGCACCTGGCGATAGAATTTAAGCGGGGGCCAAAAACTCAAAACAAAAGGCAGGCATAGCGAAAGCAGCAAGATAAACATATACTCGGACATAGTAGTTATATTTTACCCGCAAAAGCGGGGATTATAAAGGGATTAATTGGGCGAGGACCATGAACCAAGGACCAAGAACCATGAACCAAGAACCACGGACCAAGGACCACGGACCATGTAAGCTTAGCGTTTAGCGGGTAGCGGGTAGCGTTTAGTAAAGTCCAAACGGAACTTGGTCACAAGGCACAGGTCACAAGTCACAGGTCACAGGTCACATTTTCGTTCGGCGTTCGGCGTACTGCGTTCGGCGAACAATGGAAACACGCTTAAGATTACGCACCAACACAGAACGCCTGCCTGCCGGCAGGCAGGCCTCTCGCCGAACGAAAATAAACTTTGCGTTTTGCGCTGTAGTTTTGCGCTTTGAGTTTTTAGTTTTAAGCTTACAAAGTAACCCTACGAGCGGCGAAGATAAACTTTTCTTGTTTTCCTCATCTAAAGAGGTTAAAATATAAACATGTCAGACGCTGCGCAAAAAATATTGATCCGCCGGGGCTTCTTATTGACAAAGGAGATAACGCGCAAAAACGCCAAAACCTTTTATCTGGCCAGCCTGTTTTTACCGCGCAAGAAACGCTTTGCCGCTTATGCCGTCTACGCCATCTGCCGGGAGAGCGATGAAAGCGTGGATAGCCTGCAGGAATCACACAAATTTACCCGGTTGGCTAAAATCAAGCTGGATATACAGACCGCCTATTCGCAAAATCCGCCGGCTGACCCGCTTTTGCTGGCTTTCCGGAACACGGTCAAAGAATACGCCATCCCGCATGAATATTTTGAAGAATTGATCCGGGGCATGGAAATGGACCTGACCAAGGACCGCTATTCTAATTTCCATGAGCTTTATGATTACAGCTATAAGGCCGCGGGGGTGATCGGCCTGATTATGTTGCGGATCTTCGACTCGGATTCCCCGCAGATCAGGCAATACGCCCTGGACCTGGGGACCGCCATGCAACTGACCAATATTATCCGTGATATCCGCGAAGACCTGCAGCGCGGGAGAATCTACCTGCCGCAGGACGAAATGGCGGCTTTCGGCATCTCGGATACCGATATCAAAACCGGAAAAATCAAAAAAGAGGTCAAGGACCTGATCAGGTTCCAGATAGAACGGACCAGGCAATACTACCGCAACGCCGATACGGGGATCAGGATGATCCGCGGCTGGCGCAGCCGCCTGGTAGCAAAAATCATGAGCCGGATGTATTCGGCGATCCTAAGTTGTATTGAACGATCCGATTATGACGTCATCTCCAAAAAAATAACTTTGAGTAATTCCCAGAAGGCCGCCCGGCTGATAGGGATCATTTTCGGGAGCGCCCGGGTATGAAGATTAATCTTGCCAGGTCCGCGGGCTTCTGTTTCGGCGTGAGAAGGGCCATAGAGATCGCGCTGAAAACCGCCAAGGAAAAAAAATCCGTGTTCATGCTCGGCGATATCGTGCACAACGAAGAGGTGGTAAGACAGATCGGCACGGCGGGAATCAGAAAAATCAAAGGGCTGGGCAACGGGAAAAACAAAACCCTGCTGATCAGGGCGCACGGAAGTTCGCTCTCAACGATCAACAAGGCCAGGCGGTCCGGATACCAGGTCGTTGACGCCACCTGCCCGATGGTCAAAGAGATCCATAAGATCGTACGCAGGATGTCGGCGCAATCCTACCGGATCATCATTATCGGGGACAAGAAACACGATGAAGTCCAAGGCATTGCCGGACAGCTCAAGGGCAAGGCGATCATTATCGAATCGCCGCAAAAAATACCCCTGGAGGCCTTAAAGAAGATCAAGAAGGCCTGTGTTGTCGTCCAATCAACGCAAAATCTGCAGCAGGTTTTAAAGATCGTTTCTCTCCTTAAAGGATACATACCCGATTTGCAGTTTTTCAACACTATCTGCAAACCTACCCGGCTCAAGCAGGAAGAGATCAGGCGGATACCCCTGGAAAACGATGTTACCCTGATTATCGGCTCCCGTAACAGCGCGAACACGAAAAGACTCTACCAAATCTCCAGGGCACTAAACAGGCGCAGCTATTGGGTGAGTTCAAAGAAAGAAATCAAGAAGGAATGGTTTAAGAACGCTTCCCGGATCGGCGTCAGCGCAGGCGCCTCCACCCCCGAATCCACGATAAAAAGCATCATCGCCTATCTAAAAAGGATCAAATAGAAGCTTAGCCCCTGCTGTTTATCAAATCGGCTACGATCCGGGAGCCGGCAATTACCACCGGCAGGCCCCCTCCCGGCTGGGTGCTCGCTCCGACAAAATAAAGATTCTTCAGCTTGCGGTCGAAATTAGCCGGCCGCAAAAAAGCGCTTTGCATTAGGTTATGCGCCAACCCGAAAGTAGCGGCGTGCTTAATATTATACCGGCTGATAAAGTCCTGCGGATAGAACCTGCGCTCAATCTCGATTAAAGGCTGCAGCTCTTCTCCTATCACCTGCTTGATCTTATTAAAAACAGTGTCCTTGAGTTCTTTTTCGCACGCGGAAAAATTATCAGGAAAATCCTTGGAATTGGGCACCGGAATAAGTAGATAAAGTATCTCTTTGCCCTCGGGAGCCAGAGAGGGATCGGTTACCGTGGGCACGTGCACATAAAAAGACGGGTCCCGGGGAAAGGCCTTCTCCTTGAATATCTCCCGGAGGTTCTTTTTTATGTCACCGGAAAAAAATAGATTATGGTGTTCCAGGCCCTTGATCTTTTTTTTGAGCCCCAGGTAGACCAGGTAGACGGAACAGGAATAATTGTACTCCGGGATGCGCCGTTTTAACAATTCGCTTTGGGCATAGGCATAATCGGCATTGATGATCGTGTGGGTTGCCGTTGTCTTGCCTGCCGCCGAATTCAAGACGAACAGGCCTTTTTCCTTATACAACCCCGTGATCTGCTGCCCGTAGAAAAACCTCGCTCCGAACTTTTTGGCCATCTTTTCCAGGGCCAGGGGGATCTGATACATCCCCCCCATGGGATGACGGATCTTTTCCATATGATCCGCGTAAGTAATGATACTGTAAAAAGCCGGGGCATCGAAGGGGGATACCCCCATAAACATTGCCTCGAAGGTAAAGGCAAAACAGAGTTTTTCGCTTTTAAAAAACCTCCTGGCCAGCTTCCAATAGGTATCAAAAACCCTTATTTTACCGATCAGTTTTAGCGAAGATGGACGGAAGGCGTCACCCAGAGTGAAGCACCTGTAGAGCAGAGGTTTGACTTCCCGGTAGATCTCTGCTGTTTCTTTTATGAAGGCCTCAAAGCCCCGGCTGCTACCCGGCTCTATTCTTTCCAGCTCCCGGATCGTCTTTTGCGGATCTTTGTGCACGACCAGCGAGTCGCCGTCAGGAAAAAAAATCTTATAATTGATCTCCAGGGTCCGCAGGTCAAGGTAATCATTTATATCTTCCTGGCAATAAGAAAAGACCTCGGAAAAAAAATCGGGCATCAGCACGAAAGAAGGCCCGGTATCAAACTTGAACCCTCTTTCTTCGAGAATATTATTGCGCCCGCCGCAACGAGGCAGCTTCTCAAAGACCTCGACCTCGTAACCAAACCTGGCCAGCCGGCAGGCTGCGGACAACCCCCCTACTCCAGCCCCGATTATGGCGATTTTTTTCTTCATCCCGGACAACTTTTTAGGCCTGGGTGATCTCGGCGATCTTCTCGTTAATCAGCTTTTTATGCTTCTCTTCTTCGTTTAATAAAGTCAGAAGTAGATCTTTTATGGCGGGGTGTTCCAGCAAAAGACGCCGATACAACTCTATGGAAGCCGATTCTTTGGTCAGGGCCAGTTTTAATGCTTCAACGGGCGTCATCAGGAGCTCCTTTCTTTCAAAACAATTTCTAATCCTCGGAGGACATCCGGGAAACGTTCCTCTCGATAAATTCAATCAGCTTTTCCTGAAGGCCGGAGGAAATATTGATAAACTCCACCCCCATCCCCGGGGAAAGAGGCAACTGGATCTGCTTATCGGGCAGCCAGACTATTTTACCGTCGATCTCAACCTCTTCCTGCCTGGGCGCCAGCTTGAATTTCATAACAACCATATCCCCCAGTTTAAACTTGCCGCAACCGTATACAAATGCCCCGATGGCGCTTAAATTCAGGATATCCACCTGCAGGCAATCCGGGTTCTTGGCAAATTTATCCCTTAACTCGGCCTTGATGCCGATGGGCAGCCTTTTAAAACGCCGGCGTAGCTGTAATTTCTTTATATTCTCGATTGCCGTATCCTCCTGAAGGGCGTCCACCGCCAGGTCTTCGCTGCCATACATGTCAATCACACGGTCAAGGCCTGTAACGGAAAAAATATTCTTTAGCTGCGCGGGGATACTGCAGAATTTCATCCTGCCGCTCGAATTAACCACCTCCCGGTAGGCAATGGCGATCGCCGATATGCCGAGATAATCTACGAAGTCGACTTCTTCAAAATTACATACGATATCCTTGTACCCGTCGCGCAGGCACTGGCCGACAGCCTCCACCAGATTTGCCGAATCGACATCAATCCGCCCGGATAGGTCCAATATCAAAATACTGTTTTTTGTCCTCGCCTTGATCTCCATTTACCTGCCTTCTTTTTTTAAACAAGATGCCTGGATCGGCCGTCCTAATTGCCAATAGAGGCAGTCCACTGAAGCATTTTCCGTAATCTTCACTTCGCATTCCCCGTTCAAGGTAATGATTCCGTGCCAGAGCCCCTTGTTTAAGACCACGGGCCGATCCAGCAGAAAACACTCAACAGACCCCGGATCTTTTCTCCGGGAGACAAACAAAAGGCTCCTGCCGCATACCGGTTCAAAACTCTCCCAACTCTGCGGATGGCTTTCCATCCGGCTCAAGGTTTTCTCCCTGACCACCAGATAAGCTATCCGCCAACCGACTTTCCGCGTCTCGGTAACGACCATGCAAAACAGGTTTCCTCCCCCGCCCCGGGTTCTTTTCTGCGCGAATTCAATGACCCGGCCAAAACGGCGGAAGGAAACAGGTGTAATTTTTCTGATTTTAAACATTCGCCAATCCGCTATCAAGATTATGTGCCTAGAGAAATTTTAACATAGAATAGGCTTTATGCAATCATTCTTATAAGAATGACCTGATCCTCTCCGTCAGTAAAACCTGGTCACTTTTTTTCAGGAATCTGTTCGTGGAAAGACTAAGCTGCCTTTTAGCCAGAGAAGCGCCCGCGGGCAACGGCGCCTGCGCGATATCCTTCTTCAGGTAATCGTATTCATTTATCGCCAGGGCATAGACAAAGGATACCCCCAGGCCGCTGTGTTGCAGCGCGCCAAAGACACGGTCGCGCTTCGCCGGGTCATCGAAAAGCAGGACCACAAAAGGATAGCTGGCACGGCTATCCGGCGGCTCACTCAACACTTTCAACCCCCGGCACCCTTTAAGCTCGCCGATAAAATACTCTGCCTTTTGCCTCTGTCCGGCAATCTCCTCTTCCAGGCGATGAAAACCGCAGTGGGCGATTTTCCCCCGGAAAGCTGAAACTTTATGTACCGGAAAATCAATACTAAACTCCTCCCCCATCGCCTTGAGCCCCCTGCCGCGCACCCGCCAAAAAAGCTGCGGCATTCCGAAAACGAACCAAAAAAGCTGCGGACGGTAAAAAATCCAGTATCCGAATAACTCCAGTATTTTCAGGGCCTCGGGGAAAAAGGCATTTTTGAGCAGCTGACCGGCTTTCTTATCGAGCAAGGCGGCATACTCTTTCTTGTTGCAGATAATCATCCCGCCTTCATAGATAGTAAGCCCCTTGCCGCGGGCCAGGCTGAAAAAAGCAAAATCCCCATCCCTGCCGATATTTCTACCGCGATATTGCGCCCCCAGGCTCTGCGCGCAATCCTCGATGATAAAAATCCCATTTTGCGATGCGATCTCGCGTGTTTCCGAAAGGTCCAACGGTATGCCCGCCAGATGCGCGGGGATAACCGCCAAAATATCCGGCTGACGGCAGATTCTTTTGAGTTGGGCGCCGTCAAAATTAAAATCTTCCGGATTAATATCGCAGGGTTCCAGTTTTAATCCGGCGCGCTTAACCGCCAGAGGTACCAACGGGCACAAATAAGAAGGAATGACTACCGTTCTTTTCGCAGAAAGTTCCTTGAGGGTCTCCAGGATAACCCACAAGGCAGCGGTACCGGAACAGGCCAGGCGGGCATAGGCGGCTCCCAGGTATTTCTTGAAGTCGTCCTCAATGCTCCCCCGGAGGGCAGGACGGCTGCAGAGGGACAACAGATCTTTTGGGAAAAAAGGGAAACCGGCAGTAGGCGGGATTTCTTTGAATATGCTCATTTTAAAATATCTCTTTACTTAACGCGCAGCTTATTTTATGATAGAATAACTTTTTGTTCAAGGTTTTTTGCTGTTAAAAAAGGAACCCCGATGTCTAAGGGTAAGATCACCCTCAAAATCCTCATATTTCTCATCGCCAGCGACTTGCTGGAAACTTTCACTCAGTTTTGCTTCAAAAAAAGCGCTGTTCCCCAAAACGAGCTTTTCATCCAGAACCCTGCGGATGCCCTGCTTTTTATCACAAATATACTTGGTTCGGGCTTTCTCTGGATAGGCCTGCTCTCGGTGATCCTGACTTTTGTGATCTGGTCAACGATCCTCTCAAAAATCGACTTAAGCGTGGCTGTCCCGATAGCCAGTTTCAGCTACATCCTTGTCCCCCTGGTCTCGATAATCTTTTTGGGTGAAAAAATGTCGCTTTTGGACTGGACCGGGATATCTTTTATCATTGCCGGAGTGATTTTCGTGGCCAGCAGCACAGAAAAAGAAACGGCGGCGGCATGAACGTCATCTTTATCATCCTGTTGATCGTAACTACCAGCTTTCTCGATACCTTAAACCAGCTCCTGCTGAAAAGCTCGATCAACATCCTGAACCTAAAGGTAAGCACCCTGCGCAACATCCTCTCTATGATCCTGCGGCTGGCGCTCTTCCCGCGGGTCTGGCTGGGGTTTTGCTTCTGCACCCTCTCTTTGTTTATCTGGCTTTTTGTCCTCTCCAAGGCGGATCTTAATTTCGCCTTTTCCGCGGACAGCGTGCATTATATTTTTATCGCCCTAAGTTCCCGCTTGATCCTCAAAGAAAAGGTCGGCTTCCGGCGCTGGGCGGGGACGGCCCTGATCATCATCGGTATCACCCTGATCACCTGGAGTAACCGCTAAAAACCCAACTAAAACCTTAGACTCTCAAGGATCCGGATATTCGTGCTTTCGTTGACGCGATCGATGGAGTCGTTGTCTTTTCCGGCGGCGGAAAAATCTTGCGGATGGTCCAGGCGCGAAAGGATGCCTTTGATCCTGCCGGAAAAGTTAAGTTGAGAAAACTCGCCGCAGATATCCAGCCCGACAATTTGTAACTTTTCCCGTATCAGCCGCAAGGCAATCAATAATTCGTCGAGGTCCAGATACCCGCTTTCCCAATTGGTCAGGGCGTAATCGGGTTTAAGGCAATCTTTATCTATACTCAAATAGACCTTATCCGTGGGCAGTCTCGAGATTATCCGGCGGATGATCTCTTCCATGCCAAAATCCTTTATCTGGGTCCAATGGATCAGGGTGGAAAACAGGCCTTTTTCCTGTTGCAGGCAGGAATTCCGCGGGACTCTCCTGAAGTAGGCCCGGGTCGGGCAGTGCCGATAGGGAAAAATTTCCAATTTCTGGTTTTTCAGGGCCCTGAAGTTCGCCGTCCAGATACCCGCGGTAGAGATGTCCGCGGAGGAAGCACCTATCTGGACAACCTTCGAGATATTTTTATTCTCTAGCGCCCTGCTGACCCATGACCCGCACCCCATCCGGGGAGGCAAGACATCCCAATCAGGATGAAAATCAAAAATAATCAAGCTAACCGGCTCCTTGAGGCCGTCAAGCAGCAGCGCGGAAATATGGTGAAAGTCTCCCGAACCCAGCAGGTTAACCCGGGGATCACCCCGGCCCTGGAGGTAACTGCGAATTTTTAAGGCTTGGCGCTTATTCATCCAGGAGCGGACAGCGGGACCGATCTCTCTGAAATCGCATAGAGAGGGAGAAAACCGTTTGATCAGGCTTTTTTGTCTTGGCAGGCTATCGTCAAAATTAAGGATTCGGATCAATCCGCTGGGCATTCTTTCTAAAATTTTAACCCCCGAAAATATCCTAAAACTTCCTTGAGGTTTTTAAACGGCAGGCATGGGCGTTTTTTCTTTCTGAAGTGCCTTAAGAGGCTGCCTTTGGCAAAAACAATATCGGATGACTCCGCGGGGCAGATATCGGAAAGGCCGTCTCCGATATAAACGATTTTTTTCTTTTTCCCTCTGTTTCGCAGTAAATTCTTCTTTTTGCAATGCGCGCAACGCCGGCAGCGGCTGTCCTCATGAGGAAACCTCGGTTCCAGGCGATCGCGGTCGAATCTTAAATTATTGGCGTAGACCTTAACACCGCTGATGCCGTTATTGCGCAAGATACCCCTGATGAGAAAAGCGAAATTGTCGCTTAAGATAACCGGCCGTAGGCCCGCCTGCCGCAAAAACCGCAGTAACCCGTGGAAAGATGGATCGATTTTGACCCCCAAGAGATAATCCAGGAGTTGGGACCGGGAAGCCCTCACTGACCGTAACTGCCCTTCCAGGCAGGCCCGGGATCCGATCCGGCCTTTTTTCCAGAGCCTTTCGAATTCCTGCCAGTTATCGTCAATGGAAAAACGTTTGACTATGTCGTCGAGGACGTCAAAGGGGGTGATTGTGTTATCAAAATCAAAAAAAATCGCGCAATCACCTGGGCTGGGGATCCTGATCGTATGCATCTCTAAGGTGTTACAATCTTAACCAAGGCAAGGCTTTCTACCCTTGTTAGCCTTCTTTGAGCGCCAGTTAAGCTTACCTCTACGTTTACGCTTTCCCATCGGTATTCTCCTTTTCGCTGCAGATCATCTTTTATAAATCAGTTTACTTTTGATTAATATTTGTAATACTGTTGCGGGACATTGTCCGCGATATAGCGGACCGCTTCTATCAGGCAAAACCGGATTGCCTTTTCCATGGGGGTATTCTCATAGATGGACAGCGCGCCGCTGTAGCCTGACCCGGCGAAAGAATTCGGGGAATCGGAACTAAGCGCTTCGGTTGCCTGCCCGCGCACCCGGTTCGCAGCCAACACCTTGGAACTCTGGGCGTCGATAATATGCACATCCACCGCCATATGGGCTTTATTCAGGGATGTCCCCAGCAGGCCGCCCATTAAACCGCTGCCCACTCCTCCGGCTGCGCCTACCCCGGAAGCGCCACCCGAAGACTGCGGCTCGAATTCGGTAACCGTAACGGCAATAATCAAATCCGCGTTTCTATTTTCGGCTTTCCCTTCGGGATCCGCCGCATCGGCTGCTGCAGCCTCCTGACGCTGCTTCTCGCTGCCCGGTGACTGTCTTTCCACAACCGTAAATCTGCTTGTGCCGGAAAGCATTGCTGCCAGCAAATCCCGCATTGCCGGGCCGATATTCCCTCCTGCCTTTCCCGCTTTGATATCGAAATCGGCCAGGGATACTTTAACCCTGGGACCGGAATAATCTTCCGGGAAAAGTATTCCCGCGGACTGATCCGTCCGGCTTCCCGGCGAAATCATCCTTTTTAGAGGGACGCAGGAAACCAGAAATACCGTCAAACTAAAAATAACCAGGTAAAATGGCGCTTTTGACATTTTTTAAAAGTCCTATATTTTATCTTATCTTATTCTACAGGATAAGGTTTTGGCGGTCAAGAAAAAGCTCAAAAAGAGATATCATCCTCTGAAAATCACCGGGATGTTTTTCGCCAGTTCGCTGATCTTTCTGATAATAAGAAATGGTTTTTCTTTCCTGATCTCTTCTTCCGGATGGGACCCTGTGGTAACGATCGCCGTTCTGATCCCGGCGCGCCTGCCTGCCTGGGCGTCAATCGTCATATCCCCCACATAAAGGGCGTCTTGCCGCTTGATCCCAAAATGCCTGATTATCTTGAGCAGAATCCCGGGATGCGGCTTGCCCCGGCTTAAAACATCGGCGCAAAGCATGTAAGAAAAATGCTTCTTGATCCCCAAATGACGCACCATGATCGCGGAAAATCTGGTAGGGCGGTTGCTGGCAATCGCCAGCTTGAAACCTTTCCTTTTTAAGAAAACGATAGCCTGTTTTACCCCGGGCAGTAACCGCGACCCCTGCAAAAGGGCCCGGCGATGGTGTTGCCTGTAGAGCCTGACCGCCTTTTCCAAGTCGGCTTTTTTCACAAAAGGCTTAAGCAGGCTCCTGTCCCCCCACCCGACGGCCCTGCGGATAGTCAAATTCGGCATCTTCGGATAACCAAGCTTGATCATGACAAAATTAAAACTTGCGGTTATCGCCGGATAGGCGTCCACCAATGTGCCGTCTAAGTCAAAAATAATAAGTCTTGATCCTTGCATTTTGAAAAAATCAATTTCTACTGCCGTTTAGGCCGGCGTTTGTTTGAAATTGATACTAAAGCGGCCAAAAGACATCCGCACCATGAATGGCGCGGTTTTTTGGCCGCGTATGTATTAATAAGGCAGAAGCTTTTAAGCCCCTGCCTTTAACGAAATACCCCTGTGGCTAACCCTCAATATCCGGGAATGCTTTTTACTTCCTGCTCGGTTACCGGCAAGGCGGCGGATTCTGAACTTTCCTGCACGGGCAGCTCCAGCGCCTGCATGTCCTGGCTATTTTCCGCTTTCTCCAGCCCGATATATTTCGCTATATTATCCCCTCCAGCGACAACCAGATAGTCAACACTAACATTATCCTGTGGCTTTAAATCGCCGACTCCCTTTATGTTCTCGAAATTAGTAAGGTCATTGGCGGTAAGCAAGATCTCTTTTTCTGCGTCGTTTTCAAAATCGAGGAACTTAACCTTAATCTGGTTCTTGTCCGCATCTACGCTTAAGACCTCTCCCCACAGCCACTGCACTACCGGTTCGTTCGACTCAGTTTCAAGCTGAGGCCCGGTAATAATATTATCATCCTGGCTGTAAGCCGCGTTTGAAAATATAAAAGTTATTACTGCGATAATACCGAGAAAAAGGCCGATTTTTTTGCTCATCGAACACCTCCTTAGGGGTAGTTCAATCTAACATAATTTGCCCTTTTTGTCAAGATTCAAACCGGTTTGCCTTGGGGAGTTATTCGAACGAACTAACGATGAAAAGGCGAAACCAGCAGCACCACCCAGACGATCAGAGTGGTGATCACCCCGACGGTCAGCCCGGTCCAGAACCAGCGGAAAAAGGTCATCCGGACGTTCTTCTCTTTTTCAAGTATCCCCAGGGCGACGATGTTGGCGGTAGAGCCGACCAGAGTGATATTGCCGCCGAAGCACCCCCCGAAAAGTAGCGCCCACCAGAGCGGCTGCAGATTCATATCCAGCCCCTGGAAACTCTGGATTACCGGGATAAATGCCGCGACCAAAACCACGTTATCCAGGATGCTTGAGCCGATTGCCGATACCCATAAGACGATACCGATCAGCGCCGAGAGGCTGTTACCGGCCAAGCCGGCAAGGTTTTTAGCCAGGACATCGGTGGCCCCGGTATACTTCAGCGTCCCGGCCTGGGCAAACAGGAGCATGAAGAATAAAAGCGTCCACCATTCCACGTCTTTTTCGATGTATTCCCGGGCCTTACGCCATTTCCAGATCATTACGCATCCGCTGGAAAAAAGCGGCATGATCAGCAAAATAGTATTCTGTTTCAGCTGCAACAGTGTCTCGAAGCGATGGTGCAAGGCGATAAAAAACAGCGTGGCGGAAAAAATCAGGAGCCCGATCTTAAGCTCTTTCTCCGGTGGCACGGAGATCAGTTTGATCAGCATCTCATTGGCACCCAGGGCCTTGATCTGATGCTGCATTTGGCGGATCTGCTTACGGTACCAAAAAATGATCAATAGAATAAAAACCATCAGGGAAAATATTGCCAGGGGGAACGCCTTAGCAATAAAATCTTCGAAAGTAAGCCCGGCTTTTGAAGCGATTAATATCCCGATAGGGTTACCCAGGACGGTGGCCGCACTGCCGATATTCGTCGCTAACACGGAAATCATGATAAAAGGCACGGGGTCTACCTCGAAATAATCACAGATCTCCAGGATCGCGGCCACCATGAAAATTATGGAAACCACCTCCGAGGTCATCGTAGAAAGCAACGCGGAAACAATTGCAATGATCACCACGAACTTCCTGCCGGTAAGATTCTTGATCCGCAGGATCAATTCTACGATCCAGGCGAAAAAACCCGCCTCCTTTAACAGGGCCACCAAGACCATCATCCCGATCAAGAAAAGGATCACGTCAAGAGAGGCAAAAATTATCACGTGTTCCAGGTCGATAGTATTGGTGAAGAGAAGCATGGAAGTCCCCAGGAAGGCAAAGGCCAGGCGGAAATCCCAAAAGAGTAACGTCCCCAGGATGGAAGCGGAAAATATACCTACGGCGGTAGCCTGCTGCGAATTCAGGCCGGTGTTGCGGGTCAAAACCCCTAATCCCAAAGCGATCAATACCAGGAAGATAAATTTTTTAAACATTTCTGCTACTCAATTTCCTTGGCCATGGCCCTGACCACATCGATCCTGGCCACGATCCCCACCACCTTGCCGGCGGCATCGACTACCGGGAGCCGGCGGGCCTTCTTGGTCAGCATGATCCTGGCAACCTCGCAAAGCGTGGCATCTTCGCCGGTAGTCACCACCTCTTTACGCATGATCTGCTGGACCTGCATATTGTTCAGTTCCAGGATTTTCTTCTTGGTTGATTTAGGGTTCTCTTCATAGATAAACCTTCCGACTTGTTCGATATAACTGGGCAGTATATAAGAGAGCACTTCTTTTTCGGTAAACATCCCCGCGAGCCTGCCTTCCGCGTCGATCACCGGCAGGCCGCTGATTTCCTTTTCGAATAAGAAATTCAAAGCCTGCCTGGCGTTATCTTCCGGCTTCAAGGCGGTTACCTGCCTAGACATCACCTCTCTTACCTTCATGGACCCCTCCAGTCTGTGGGTTTTGCTTACGCCGAAAAGATTTCTTTCAGGCGCGATCTTAATTTAAAGAAAATCAACGCGGCAGCTGCCGCTTTTAAAAGATCCGGGGCAATAAAAGGCAGGAACCCTATCAGCAGCGCCTTCTGGAAACTGACGCCGACGATGATCTTGAGCCAAAGGGAGCCGCAGGAAAGCAGTAAAAGGTCGGCAAGAAAAAATAATCCGAACACACGCAGCGGGCTTTTTTCAGAATAACCGATAAACCGGCCGGCAAAGAAAGCCGCCAGGATAAAGCCGAAAAGATAACCCCCGGTAGGCCCCAAGAGATAGATCCATCCGCTGGCGGCACCGGTGAAGATGGGAACGCCGCAAACGCCTGTAACCAGATAAAGCAGTTGGGTAAAACTGCCCGAACGCCTGCCCAGGAATGCCCCGGAGAGAAGCACGAAAAACGTCTGCAGGGTTATCGGTACGGGGGTAAAAGGTAAAGGGATACGCACAAAAGCCCCCAGGGCAGTAAGGGTAAGGAAAAAGCATACGCCGATTGCCATATTTAAGGTTTTGCTGCCGGTTAATTCTCTGTTTAATACAGCTTCCATCTTCAACACTCCTTTGTTATTGTCTACCAAAGCCTGATAATTTTTATATAGATAATTATAACCGATATAGAGAACTAATCAACAACAAAAAGGGCTAAGGGGGCGATCTATAGCCCCCCTTAGCCCGCTTACCGCAAAATACGCTGTTATTCTTTGGCGATTGCCAAAGTGATTACCCCTGCCAGGATCAGGAATAACCCTATGCACCCCTTGATGATCATGATCAACAGTTTTCCCCATCTCAGTACAGCCGCGACACCAACTACCAGGAACGCGATGCCCAAGATAACCTTAAACAGGGTACCGAGGACCTTCCCTGCGCCCCCTTTTACTTCATCAGCCATCTTGCACCTCCTTTTTTTGTTGTCTTGTTTATTCGCTTGGTTTAGTCTTCCAGCGCCGATGTATCCATTCCCATTCCGCGGGATATTTGCGGATATAAGACTCGATTATGCCGGTAAGCTTCTGGAGGTTTATCCTGATCGTCTCCTGCGGCGTATCCGATTTATCCAGCGCCAGAGGAGGCTCAAAAATAATCTCGTGGCTATTGTCCCGGCGCCTGATAATGAAACAGGGCACCAGCGCGGCTCTGGTACGTTGGGCAAAAACAACCGGGCCGGTTGCCGTAGCCGCCTTTCTACCGAAGAAATCCACAAAAACTCCGGCCGTACCGAAATTCTGATCGATCGGGATAAAGACTATCCCATTAAGACGCAGGGCTTCGATAGTGGAATTAACGCAAGTATTACGCGGCTGGCTGTAGATGGTTTTCACCCCGTATTTCCTGCGCTTGGACAGAAAAATCTTCTCTACGCGCAAATCACGCATCGGCCGCATGATCCCGGAAACAGGATACCCCTCCTGGCTTAAACGCGCCAGCAAGAGCGGGAAATTACCAAAATGCGCGCTCACCAGGATTATCCCCCGCTTATCCTTAAGGGCATTTTCCAGGTATTCTTTGTTCCTCAAAAAAATACGCTTCTTAAGAAGGGCCGGCTTGTCCATCAAATAGATGATTTCTATCGCGGATTTCGCCATATTCACGAAACTTTGTTTGGCAATATCCTCTATCTCCTTTTGGCCTTTCTCGTTTCCAAAGGCGGTCTGAAGGCTCTCCAGGGCGGACCGCTTCTGCCGAGGGGTAAACTTATACGCCAGATGGGCAATTGTTTCTGCAAAGCCGTATAAAGACCTCTGGGGTATGATCTTAATCATCCAGGAACAAACCACCAGGGCCAGCCATCCAAAAAACCTGCCGGTACTCTTACGGATTTTTTTAAGTTCCATCGCTCCTCAACCTATAAGCCCGCGCAGATTACAGTTTGTAACCGATCTTACGCAGGAGGTCCTTTCTCCAGGCAACATCTTCCTTTGTTTCGACCCCTTTCGGCAGGGAACCGTCAATAACCCCCATGATCCCCCGGCCGGAGGGGGTTTGCGCCACTACTACCTCCACCGGATTGGCGGTGGCGCAAAAGATTGAACAGACTTCCGGGACCGCCTTGATCGCGTTTAAGACGTTGATCGGATAGGCATCTTTGAGAAAAATAATAAAACTGTGCCCGGCGGCCAATTCCAGACAATTAACTTCTGCGGTCTTAATTAATTCCGGATCATTTCCCGCCAGCCTGATTTTACAGGCCCCGGATGACTCGACAAATGCCAGGCCAAATTTAATCCCCGGGACATTACTCACCATCACTTCATAAAGGTCTTCCACAGTCTTGATAAAATGGCTTTGCCCCAGGATCATGTTCACCGCTTCGGGCTTTTCGATCTTGACCAGCTTAAATTCAAGCATCTGCCTGTCTCCTTATTTTTAGCTTTAGGAAGCCGGGGGCATAAAAAGGAAGATTATCCGTATAGGCCTTAAAAGAAACCAGGACAAAGTCAGGATCGCCCAATAGCGCTAACGGTACCTTTAAAACCAGTTCCCGAGGCTCAACCTGCACATTTACCGCTTCTGCCGCGATGATCCTTTTGCCGTCAAGAACCCTCACCCGGTTATATTTGGTGATCACGGAAATCTTCGGCATTTCGGCAAAAGGAATATCGTAATTATAACCAAACAGGTAAAATAAAGTCACCAGCCGGTTCTTCAGGTGCGCGGATTTGGGGATCTTGATCACCAGGTGGCTATCCAGCAGTTCATAACTCTCTTTCCTTTTTCCGCCGACAGGCAATATTGCCGCGCCCTCATCTTTACCGGGCGGCCTGACCGCGCTGCGCAAAGAATCAAAAACCGAAAGCAGGCGGTCCGTGGTAACCGGAATTTTTTCTTTTTGGACGATAGGCCCGGATTTTGCCATTACCTCCAATGCGGGATAATCGCCGAATAATTCATTTTTACGGGCAAACGATAAAAGATAAAAAGCGGAGCTTTGTGTCTGGCTGCGATAACAGAGAATACCCCGGTATTTCTTCTCAATCTCTTCGCTGGTCAAAGCGGAAATAGACCAAACCATTCCTGAATCCGCCAGATCCCCGGGAGGCAAAAGGCCGTTTTCCGGATGATACCTCCGGGGCAAAGGCCAACCCTTATGGTGTACCAGGTAGGGGTAAACCCGCTCCGGGATAAATTCTTCCTCCAGGTCGGCCAGGGCGACCTGCAGATAAAGATAAAGGGCCTTGTGGTCATAATTCGTATCCGCCGGATGAGAAACAAAAATCTTGTTCGGCCGATACTTTAAAATTACTTTTTTCAGGTCTTCCAGTATGTTTTCCGGCTTATACGGTATCCCGAAAGAAAAATCCTCCTTATGGGGAACACTAGTGACCCTTGTGAGCAGGCTTTTATAAGGATGCCTGCGCTGCCAGAAATCCTTAAACATGGCAAAGGTCCCGAAATCAGGATAACCCATAAAAACCAGCCTCGACTCATCCAGCCCCAACAATTTCATTGCCTTGAGGGCCTCTTTCTTACGGACCTCCCCCATATGGATGAACTCGTTTTTTCGTAAAGTGAGCCTTTTCTCGTATACGATAAAAGCGAATTCGTTATGGTCCCCGTTGGTCAGATAGCAGACGCTTACTACGGCGCCTTTATTTAAGGCCTTCTGGATGACCCCGGCACAACCGATAGTTTCATCATCGGGATGGGGAGCGAGAATTAACACGCGGTCGGTCTTTTTGAAACTTTCTAAAGGGCCGCAATTCAGTCGGGCGTCGGTGCCTGCGAGTTTCCATTGGGCAAAGGCCGCCTGGGCGGGGATTAACAACGTCAATAAAAAGACGGGGAATACGGTCTTTAGGCTCTTCATGGGCGAATAATCCTGTTAAAGATAAATCTTATCATACAAAAATTGCCAGCGCAACAGTTTGATTTAGCGTATAGTATAAACTCAAAAAATAAAAACTCAAAGCGCAAAATTAATGAGCAGACAGCTTATGGAGCGATAGCGAACATAGGCTGTAGGCCGAAGGCCGTCTGCGAATTATTGAGTACAATTATGCGCCTTCAGGGGCATATAGCGAAATCCCGCGCAAGCGGGAATACCGCAGCTGGCGAGAAAATTTGGAATAAATTTTCGAAACGTTTCAGCTGCGGTACAGTATAAAGCGTAAAGGTTAAAGTTTGAATTTCCGCGCTGAACGCAGTACGCCGAACGCCGAACGAATCTCTGTGACTTGTGACTTTGTGGCCTTGCGCAACCTTCCTTCGTCCTTCGTAACTCGCCCCTCGGTTCACGTAAATACCCTTGAATTATCCCTTTCCCGGTTATATAATTTATAAAATGACAAGCAAAGATTCGCGTTACGGAGAAATCCGCAAGATCCTTTTACTGATCCTGGTCCTCAACTGGTCCGTGGCCCTGGTAAAGATCATTTTCGGGCTCTGCAGCCGGACCAGCAGCATAACCGCGGACGGCTTCCACTCTCTTTCCGACGGCGCTTCCAATATCATCGGCTTAATCGGTATAACTTTCGCCGCGCAACCTAAAGACCTCGACCATCCCTACGGCCATAAGAAATACGAAACCCTCTTTTCACTGGGCATAGCCGCCGCGCTTTTTCTGGTCTGTTTCAATCTGGTCAGAGAAGGTATCCATCGGATCTATCATCCGGTAATTCCCGAGGTAGGCCTAAAGAGCTTCCTGGTGATGCTGATGACGCTGGGGATCAATTTATGGGTGGCGCGTTATGAGGCAAAAAAAGGCAAGGTCTTAGGCAGCGATATCCTGCTCTCGGATGCCATGCATACCAAAGCCGACATCTTCACCTCTTTGTCGGTAATCATCGCGCTGGTAGTGATCAGGCTGGGCTACCCCATCCTCGACCCTATCGCCACACTCCTGATCAGTCTTTTTATAGCCCATGCCGCTGTGGTAATCATCAAAAACAGTTCCCGCGTGCTCGTGGACAGCGCCGCGATCATTGACACGGAGAAAATAGTCGATATCGTATTATCGGTAAAAGGAGTAAAAACCTGCCATAAGATCCGCAGCCGCGGCAGGCCGGATGATATACACCTGGACCTGCATGTCCAGGTTGCCCCAGAGATGCATATCGATCGGGCGCACAAGATTTGTTATTCTATCGAGGAAGCGATCAAGAAAGGCATGCCGGAAGTAACCGACGTATTGATACACATCGAGCCTAAGGAAAAAACCCCTACAGCCCCTTCAGAATAAACCAGATCCCCACGCTGGCAATGATCCCCATCGCGCCTCCGAAATAAAAGGCGGCCCAGGCCCCAAAAAAATTCCATAACAGCCCTGCCAGTAAAGACGCCGGCAACAGGGCAATCCCCACTATGGTCGCGTGCAGCCCGATAACCGTAGCGCGCATTTCTCCGGGGGCAAGTTCGCTAACCAGAGCCTTCTCCACCCCTTCGGTAAACCCCATATAAAGGCCATACATCCCAAAAAGAAACCATAACACCTGCATTGATCCGTTTAGGGCAAACCCCAGATAGACCAGGCCGTAGAATAAATATCCGGCTACCAGGATTTTTTTGCGGCCGATACGGTCCGAGATGAAGGCCGCCGGGTAACTGACCAGGGCGTAGATCACGTTGTAAAAAAGATAAAACAACAGCACCTGCGGGATACCTCCTCCCAGGTCCTTGGCGCGCAGGAGCAGAAACTGGTTTGAGGAATTACCCAGAGTGAAGATAAAACTGAAGATCAGGAATAATTTTAACCTCTTGTCCAGACTTCTCCATTTGAATTCGATTTTCTTACGCTGGGCCGCGGGCTGGCCGGCCCGCCTCTCTTTAACAAAGAACAATACCCCTACCCCGAGAAAAGCCGGGACCAGCGATAAGAAAAAGATATCTTTCAGTTCACCGTGGAAATATTTTATAACAAAATAGGCGATTGCCACTCCGCAAACCGCGCCGACGGTATCCATGCTGCGGTGCAGGCCAAAGGCCGCCCCCTTCTTTTTTACGTCGGCACTCTCGGCGATCAGGGCGTCGCGCGGGGCGGTCCTGATCCCTTTGCCGAAACGGTCGATAACTCTGCCAAAAAGGAAATATCCCCAACCGGCGGAAATACAAAAAATGAGTTTCCCCACGCCAGAGGCGCCATATCCGAAGATCGCGAAAGGCTTACGCGACTTAGATCTATCGGAGAAGTAGCCGGAAAAAACCTTCAACAGACTGGCCAGGCTCTCGGCGACCCCTTCGATAATGCCCAAGAGCGCGGGAGTCGCGCCTAAAACGCCAACCAGATAAAGCGGCAGGACCGGATAGATCATCTCGGAGGAGATGTCGGTGAGAAGACTTGTGATTCCTAAGAGGACTATGTTCCACATTTTAAAACATAGGTTAGCGTAAAATTCAAGGCGCAAAGCGCAAAGTCAAAGCTTAAAGTGTAAAGTTTTGCGTTTTACGCTGTAGTTTTGCGCTTTGCACTTTGCACTTTGCGCTTCGATGCTATAACTTACTCTAAATATTGCATCGGATCTACCGGGACACCATCCTTACGCACTTCAAAATGCAAATGGGCCAGCATATTGCGCTGATTGGCATTCCCGGTTTTACCTACCGCGCCAATCGTCTGCTCCTGCCGGACAAAATCACCCTTCTGGACGTAAATCTCGGAAAGGTGGCCATAGATCGTGGTGATCCCGCCGGAATGTTTCAGAATAATATATTTCCCCATCCCCTTATTGCTGGTAGCGGCAATCACCCTGCCCGAACGGGCCGCTAAAACCGGGGTACCGATCTCTGCCTGCAGGTCCACGCCGTTATGCATCCGGTTACCGCTTCTTCTGGCGGCAAAAACCCCGCTCCCCCAGGAGTCGCTGCGGATCTGCGGATAGCAGGTGTATCTAATCGGGCAAAAGAAAACATGCTTATCCACAAAATAGATGCTCAGGCAGGAATAAACAACAGCCAAAACCAGGATGATAAAAAACAGTTTTTTCATTTAAGGATTATTGTTTTTTCCGGGATAAGAGTAATGCCCCGAAGAGGTAAAAAGAAACCAACAGGATAAATATATCACCAAAACGGCTGTAAAAAGTCAAGTTTTTTTGTCCCAGGAGAATCTCTTCGCTAAGATATCCGTCGATAAAAATGGCGTTTCCCTCTGTGTCCCTGACCAGAGAAATGATTTGGCCGCGCGGAGAGATAAATCCCGAAATTCCGGTATTGGCGGACCTGACCAGGAATACATTGTTTTCTACGGCCCTAAATACCGAGGCCTGAAAATGCTGTGCGGCTGCCGCTGTTTTCATATACCAGGCGTCGTTGGTAATATTAACCAGAAATCCGGCGCCTTTTCTGACAAATCCTGCGGATAGCTCCGGAAAAAGATCCTCAAAACAGATCAAAACGCCTAAGCCCCCCCCTGCCCTGCCTCGCGGGTTGACCTGAAAGATAGTAAACTGCCTGCCTTTCTCGATATCACCGATAGGGGCAATGGTCTCCAGAAAAGGCAGGGTCTTTCTCAAAGGAATGTACTCTCCGAAAGGAACAAGGTGCAGTTTATCGTAAAGATTGCTGACCTGGCCCGCGGAAGAAACCATGATCGCGCTATTATAATACAATCCTTCCCTTCTGGTAACCGCGCCCAAAAGTATGGGGATCTTGATTTCCCCGGCCAATTTTTTCACTCGGGCAAAGACCGCCGGCTCATCTTGTAATACTACGGGAAGCGCTGCCTCCGGCCAGATAACCAGGTCCGGATTACCTGCTGAGGCCTCCCGGGTCAATGCGCAGTATTTCTCCGTGATAAACTCGCGTTCTTTGGGATCCCATTTCAGTTCCTGCGGAATATTACCCTGGACGACACAAACCCGCAAGGCCCCGCTCCGGGCGCGGGCTAAGGGGGCATGTAATTTATAAAAACCGTAGAACAGGGAGCAAGAGATGATCAACAGCGGGATAAAAACCATTCTCGGCAATTTTTGCTTGCGCAAAAGAGAATTTAAGAACAGATAAACCAGAAGATTCACCAGCATCACCAGGAAAGAAACCCCCCAGGCCCCGGCAATATCCGCGGACTGGATAAAAACCGGATTGAATTGCTGGGTATAGGCCAAAAGCGACCAGGGGAAACCGGTCAAGAGATAGCTGCGTAAAAATTCCAGGATCACCCAAAATAACCCCACAATAACAATCCCGGACAATGAATCCCCGCGAAAATGTCTTTTAAAAACCAACGCGAAGAGCCCCGGGTAGAGGCTTAAATAAAAGATCAATATTGCCGTCCCTAAAAAAGTAACATTTACCAGCCAATAAATATTACCCCACCAAAAAATCAAACCAAATAAATAAGCCAGGCAAAATGCCTGACGGGGGGTAGATCTTTCCAGCAGGTAAAACAAGGGAATAAAGGCAAAAAAAGCCAGGAACCAGAGATTAAAACCGGGGAAGGAGAAAATCAGCAAAAGCGCAGAGAACGCTGCCAGCGCGATTTTTTCCTTGAAGGCCAATTGTTCTTTTTTTAAACGGGTAATCATTTTCCGCAGCATTTTTTGTATTTCTTGCCTGATCCGCATGGGCAGGGATCATTACGGCCTACCTTTTCGTGGGATAAGGAGTGCGGGGTAAACTGTGTTTTCTCGGCAGGAAGATGGCCGGACCCCGAAGAGATCCCCTCCTGGGGCGCGGGCGCCTTAAATTCACTCACTTCCGGATGCACCAGTTCCTGCGATACGGAACTAAAGACACCTTTGAATCTTTCCGACCGGGCGGGCTTTATTTTGAAAATCATCTCCGTTGCCTCTTCTTCAATCGCCCCCATCATCTCGCTGAACATGCCAAAGGCCTCGCGCTTATACTCAACCAGCGGATCACGCTGGCCAAATGCCCTTAGGCCGATGCCTTCCCTCAGGCTGTCCATGGCATAAAGATGGTCCTTCCATTTGCTGTCGATGATCTGTAAAAAAACCATGCGTTCCAGATGACGCAACAACTCCGAGCCCACGGAATTTTCCTTTTCTTCATAGCTCTGGCTGATTTTCTGCATCAAAAGTTCTTTAATTTCTACGCCGGAGCTTTCCTTGACCCGGCCCGGGTCAAGTTCCAGGCCGAATTTTAAATTTATACTGTTGACCAGCCCGGTAATATCCCATTCCTGGGGAGTAAGATTTTCCAGGATCACCGTTGAACACATCCCATCAAGAAGCTTACCGGACACGGCAAGCACTTCTTCCTTCAACGAAGAACCTTCCAGGATCTCCTTGCGCTGGCCGTAAATAACCTCTCTCTGCTTATTCATCACATTGTCATATTCCAACAGCTGCTTTCTGATCTCGAAATTATGCTGCTCCACCCTTCTCTGGGCGATCTCAATGGACTTACTCACCCAGGGGTGTTCGATCACCTGCCCCTGCTCAAGGCCCAGCCGGTCCATGATCCCGATCAGTTTGTCTGAACCGAATAAACGCATCAGGTCGTCCCCCAGCGAAACATAGAAACGCGATGACCCGGGGTCCCCCTGCCTGCCGCAGCGGCCGCGCAGCTGATTATCGATACGCCTGGCCTCATGCCGCTCGGTGGCCAAGACGTGCAGCCCGCCCAACTCCACGACTTTATTATGCTCTACTTCGGTCTCCTGCTTGAATTTTTCCAGTAATTTTTTATACTCCTCATGGAATTTTTCATCCTGCGGATCCATCTGCTGGCGAATCAGGTTTTTTGCCATAAACTCGGGGTTGCCTCCCAGGAGTATATCCGTTCCGCGGCCGGCCATATTCGTGGCAATGGTCACCGCCTTATACCTGCCGGCCTGGGCGACGATCTGCGCCTCCAGCTCGTGATATTTGGCGTTTAATACCTGATGGGTGATCCCCCGGCGTTTTAAAAGCAAGGAGAGATGTTCGGACTTATCGATGGAAATAGT
>Ga0172381_10001565_pt1 | contig 26600 bp, 34 predicted proteins | sample Leawel6488metaG_FD_119754 | JGI IMG/M metagenome (GOLD analysis project Ga0172381, IMG submission 119754) | Leachate microbial communities from a municipal landfill in Southern Ontario, Canada - Leachate well 64-88 metaG | ecosystem: Engineered > Solid waste > Landfill > Unclassified | place... | reverse complement strand
TATTTCACCATTTACTCTTACTCTTGAATAACCTTCTTTTCCTAAGTCTAGAATAAGCTGTTCATATGTTCCTTTTTTCTGCCTAACTATTGGTGCAAGAAAGGTAAGTTCTTCTTCTTTAAACTCTTCATGAACTCTTTTGGCAATTTGCTCTGGAGATTGTGCTTCAATTTTAGTTTTATGTTCTGGGCAATGAGGCACGCCAACTCTTGCAAATAAGAGTCGAAGATAGTCATATATTTCGGTAACTGTTCCTACTGTGCTTCTAGGATTATTTGAGGTTGTTTTTTGTTCTATTGATATAGCTGGTGAGAGTCCATCTATAGAATCTACATCGGGTTTATTCATTTGTCCTAGAAACTGCCTTGCATAAGCACTTAAAGACTCTACATATCTTCTTTGTCCTTCTGCATAAAGAGTATTAAATGCTAAGGTTGACTTTCCTGAACCAGATAAGCCAGTTATAACAATGAATTTATCTCTAGGAAGAGTAACGTCAATATTCTTTAGATTATTTTCTCTTGCTCCACGTATGATTATATCTTTCATATTTTGATTCCTCCTACTTTTTAGCAAGAAACATCAAAAGAAGTTAAAACAAAGGTTTCTTGATTAGTAACTTCCTAAAAGAGAGTTTATTAAGTTTTTGTTTTTTACTTGAATGCAATAGAATTTATAAAGGATGAAAATTTAAAATTATCATGAGTAAAATTAGTTCAGTTCAAAATATGAATGATGCTAGTTGTAACTCTTTTAGTTTTAGCTTCTTTTACTTTTATTGGTAAATCTAGGTTCATAAAACCGGATTTACAGACATTTTACTCTTTGAGAGCTATATTTTCGGTTTCTTGAACCATTGCTAAAGCTTAACTTTAAATAAGGAAAAAGCGAAAAATGAAGACAATGGAAGAAATTTTATCTGATGCAAATATTGAGAGCTATACTAGTTTATACTCACCTAAAGAACTAATTGAAAGGTATCCTGTAAATGAGGATTCTTTTAATTCAGTAATCCAGGGCAGAGAAGCAATAAGAAATATCTTAGATAAGAAAGATAAAAGAAAAATAATTATTACAGGGCCGTGTTCAATCCATGATCCTATTTCTGCGAGAGAATATGCAAAAAAATTAAAGAGTCTTTCAGATGAAGTTAGCGATCAGATATTAATTGTAATGAGAACTTATTTAGAGAAGCCTAGGTCTTGCCTTGGTTGGAAAGGAATAGTTTATGATCCTTATTTAGACGGCTCTGGCAATATTCCGGATGGATTAAAAATAAGCAGGCAAATACTTTTAGAAATTTCAAATTTAGGACTGCCTTGTGCAAATGAGTTTGTGAATAATATTTTTCCGCAGTATCTTTCAGATGTTCTTTCTTGGGTTGCGATTGGAGCAAGAACAACTGAGTCACAATCACACAGAGAACTTGCTTCTGGACTTTCTATGCCTGTTGGTTTTAAGAATAATACTGCCGGAGATATATCTACAGCTGTAGAAGCTTCAAAAGCTGCAAGATACCCACACACATTTTTGGGGGTTACTAATAAGGGAAACCTTTGTGCAGTAAAAACAAAAGGAAACAAATATTGTCATGTAGTTTTACGAGGAGGGAATGGTGTTCCAAATTGTACTCCTGAAATGGTGAACCAAACATTAAGCTTACAAGAAAAAGCAGGTGTTCCAAAAAATATTATTATTGACTGTAGTCATGGCAATTCTGAAAAGAAATATGAGAAACAAGAAGAGGTAAGTTATAAAGTATTGAATCAAATTCTTGGGGGGAATAATGATCTTGTTGGAATAATGCTTGAGTCTCATATTCATGAAGGAAAACAGGCTTTTCCTGAGACAGAAGAGCAGATTAGAAATTTGAAATATGGTGTTTCAATAACTGATGGATGCATTTCATGGGAGACAACAGAAAGAATAATCAGAAAGTATGCAGAAGAGTTAAGAAAAATTAATCATCAATAATTTTGGTATGCCCTAAAGGGCAGGTCATAAAGCTATAATCATACCCCCAGCCTTCTTCAAATTCTTTATTTACTGGTGCATGTTCATTACAATAAAATTTTTTACATGTGTTGCAGTAACCTTCTAGACCTTCTCGCCTAGCAGTTTTTATTGCTTCTTCTAAAGGCAAATAATCTCCGTTTCTTGCTTGTATTAAAAGTTTTTTTGATTTGGGCAAGTGAACGGCATATGCAAAATTTTCTCCGTGCACAATTAATCCCCCCCGAATTAAAGTTAATTTCAAAGCAGGTTTATTACATACAGAACAAGCTATCTCTAAATCTGATTTTTGCACATCTCTCAAAAGTTTGATTCCCATATTTCTTTAAAGAAAAAGAGTTATTTAAGAATTTAGATATTTTTTGCCTAGTTTTAGAATAATCTTTTATTCATTGAAGTTAGTTCATTTGCTGTTCTTCTGCATTCAAAAATGTCTTTTGAATCTTTTAGAACTGTTTCAATTATTGACTGATAATCCCCAAGGCTATGATCTTTGGAATCAAAATAACTATCTCGAAGATAAAATCTTCCATCACGAGTTGTAATTGAACGGGGCATTTCAAAAGTCATCATTAAAGTACTATTCAAAGGCCAGCCACCCTTAGTTTCTTGGGTAAATTGAGATCTTATAAATCCATCAGGATAAGTAAAATCGGGACTTTTTCCATAAAGAACAAGTCTGATATGCTCTCCAATTTTTAATACCCCAACATTATCCGGTACATTAAAGATTTTTTCAGAAAGGGTTTCATAAGCAATTCTACACGCACTATCATGATTTGCGCCTTCTAAGACTGCTAAGATTGGTTCTGGTGGACTATACATTTCTAACATAAAAAACTAGAACTTTAAGGGTTTTTAAGGATTATTGTTAATAGTTATCTTTTATATTCTTCTCTTAAGAGAGCATAAGAAATTTCATCTTTAATTTTTCCATCTGCTTTACATACTGCTGCTTTTCTTTTGTAACCTTCTTGTTTAAATCCAAATTTTTCAAGAAGTTTTCCAGATGAAGGGTTTCCTGCAAATACATTTGCTTCAAGTCTTCTTAATTTAAGTTTGTTGAAAGCCAGGTCAATTAATTGTTCTAATGCTTCGCTGCCATAACCTTGCCTCCAATAATTTTCTCCAAGCCAGTAACCTAAAGAAGATTTTCCTTGTTCTTTATTTACACTGCTTAATCCTATTCCTCCGATTATTCTTTTTTCTTCTTTGAGTTCTATTCCAAAATTATATTCTTTTCTAGGCTTTTTTGTTGTTTCTTCTTTACATTGATTTATCCAAAATTTTGCGTCTTTAAGTTTGTAGGGATAAGGAACAACAAGAAGCCATTTAGTGACATTAAGATTATTGACATTTTCAAGTATACTTTTTGCATCACTTTCTTTGATTTGTCTTAGAACTAGCCTTTTTGTTTTTAATTCCATCTTAATTTCCATAAGCTAATTTATGGAGTTCGTGAATCTTTTTGTCTTCTCTGAATGTTTTTAGAAGGGAGTTTATCTCTTTTGCAACAGCATTTTTTAGATCCATAGGATGAAGCTTTTTTTCTATGAAGTCTTTTTCTACTTCTGCATAATTACTATAAGTTTTATTTCCTCCGAATTTTTCAGGGCGTTCTATTGTGAATTTTTCTCCCTTGTCGGATTTTATAACAAAAAGAAGATATTGAAGCAGTGCCATAACTCCATTATTTGGATCGCCTTCAACACAATCAGCTTTATTCAGTTTCTTTTTTACTGTTTCTTCATCATTCAATAAGTCTACTTTTGAGCCTTCAATGCTAGAACTCATTTTTTCTCCAACTAGGCCTCGGATTATAGGATTGATTAGTTCTATTCTTGATTTGTATCCCACTTTTGGCAAGTATTCACGAGCATAAACCATAATTTTTCTTTGGTCCATGCCACCAAACTGAGCATCTACTTTAAGATATTCTTCATCTAGAGCCTGCATTAAAGGATAAATGAAACCAGAAAGTTTTGGACTGTCTCCCATTTTTACAACTTCTGCTGCAGAATGCTTTGCTTCATTTACTGTTGTGATTGTGCTTAATTTTAACAGGTCATTAAAATATTTTTTGTCTAATTGTATATCACTGCCTTTTACAAATTCTAATTTTTTTGTATCTACTCCGATTGTCTTAAGAATCATTACTATTGCTTTTTCATAGTAATTGTATCTTTTTTCTAAGATTTCCCAAGGGACGCCATCTAAAGCTGCATGCAAATCTGCTAATAGAATTTTTACTTTTAATCCGGCTTTTAAGAAATCTGCAACTTTTAACATTGGGAAAAAATAAGCTATGGAAATACTGCCTGTAGGCATTGTTCCCCAGTATACTGAAATTTCTTTCTTTTCCTTGAGTAATTTCACCAAGTCTTCTTCACCTATAACTTCCTGAAGATTTCTTGTTATTAAGTCCAGTTTTTCTTTTTCGCTTGCCATAAAAAGCTGAATAAATCAAGATATTAAAAGGTTTCTGAAAGGTTTTTAAATCACCACTTCCCCAAGATATAATGGTAAACTTATTGGACTTATATGCAAAACCCGTTTTTGAATTAGGCTATGTTAGTTCTCCTGGAGAAAATATTACTCCAGTAGATGACCCAAAAAAGAAGGGCAGAATTCCTTTTTCTAGTCTTAAACCTATTGAAATTAATCCTTATACTTTGCCTTGTCCATCGCCTATTCTTGAGCAAAGACTAACCGAATAATTTATAACTTCTAGTTCTACACAATTTTATGATTAATGAATATTTTTATGAAAAATTTGATAGAGAAGAAGAAAGATTTGCCAGAAAGCAGGCTAAACAAAATAAATGCAGGAAAAAAGTTGAAGGTTATGGGGATGTTACTGGGACAGACTTAAATCGAGAGGGACAGGAAATGGCAAGGATTCTTTTTAGGTTGAATGAGGGAAGTTGGCCGACTAAAGAACAAACTTCAGACTATTTAAGAAATGTAACAAAGGGACATCTAATTTCTATAACCGAACCATACCTCGCAAGAATTGCTACAGAATATGGAGAGGAATATTCTTCTAAGGATCCTTCAGTTATTGCAGATCTAATAGAAAAAGAAAATCAAACCAGAATACTAGAAACAGCTGCAGAAAATTGGAAGGGAGTTTTCTTTTCTGCTTCACCATTAAGAAACGGGCATGTACTTATTAGTTCTACAATTTTTGGGATAGAATCAAAAATTAAACCTGAGGAAAGAAGAATCGAGGTAAATTCGGGAATAATAGCTTATGGAAATTGTATCGCTTTTCCAAGAGGTAATGGAATAGAAGAGGCAGTTTATGTTAATTTCAAGAAAGATACTCCGGAGTTTGCAAGGAAAAGAATGGCAGAGATTTTAACCAGAAAGTTTGCTAGAGATTATAAAAATAATTTGGGAGTATTTAGAAAGAGATAATTATTTTTTCTTTTCAGTTTTCTCTTCTTGTTTTTCTATTTCTTTTCCAAAGCTATTTGAAATATTCTTTAGAGCAGAATCAAAGTCTTCTTTAGTTATGACTAAAATTTCATTTTTTTTGCTGTAAGTTCTTTTTATTGCAATCATGCCAGCTTCTCTACATACAGCTTCTAAATCTGCGCCAGTCCAGCCTTCGGTTTTATCTGCATAGTCTTCAAATTTAACATCCTTGTCTAAGGGCATATTTTTTGCATGAACCTTAAAAATCTCCAGTCTTGCTTTTTTGTCAGGCATAGGAAGTTCAATTAAAGTATCAATTCTTCCAGGTCTAAGTAATGCCGGGTCAATTAAGTCTCTCCTGTTTGTTGCAGCAATTATCATAACTTTTTCAAGTTCTTCAATGCCGTCTAGTTCTGTTAAAAGCTGATTTACAACTTTTTCAGTTGTGTCTGTCATAGACATACCACGCATTTTAGAGATAGAATCAAACTCATCAAAAAATATTATTGCTGGTGCAACTTGCCTGGCTTTCTTGAAGATTTCTCTGATGTGTTTCTCACTTTCTCCAACCCATTTGCTGACTAATTCTGGTCCTTTGATAGAGATAAAGTTGGCATTTGCTTCATTGGCTACTGCTTTTGCAATAAGGGTTTTTCCTGTTCCAGGAGGACCAAAAAGAAGGATTCCTTTTGAGGGTTTTATTCCCGCTTTTACAAAAAGTTCTGGATGAATCAATGGAAGTTCAACAGTTTCCCTTAATTTTTCTTTTACCTTCTCTAAACCGCCAATATCTTCCCATTTTGTATGGGGCTTGTTTATTAAAACTTCTCTCATTGCAGAAGGTTCAACAATCCTCATTGCGTCAGTAAAATGCTGTTTGCTTACTTTAATTTTATCTAAAATTTCTGCTGGGATCTTTTCCTGCATATTTTTAAGTTCTGAAAAATAAGGCTTGATGGATTTTAATGCTGCTTCTTTGCACAAGACTTCTATATCTGCTCCTGTATAGCCAATGGTTTTCATTGCAATCTCATCAAAGTTTACATCTTTCTCGAGTGGCATTCCCCTAGTGTGAATCTGCAGTATCTCTTTTCTTCCTCTCTCATCTGGAGGATTAATTTTTAATTCTCTGTCAAATCTTCCTGGTCGACGCAATGCTTCATCAATATCATCGGGCCTGTTGGTTGCAGCCATGACTACTACCTGACCTCTTGATTTTAGACCATCCATTAAAGTCAGCAATTGTGCTACAATCCTTTTTTCAGTTTGGTCAATTCCTTCTCCTCTTTTTGGAGCAATTGAATCAATCTCATCAATAAATATGATTGCAGGAGAAGTTTTTTCTGCTTTTTCAAAAATTTCTCTTAAATGCTTTTCGCTATCGCCGTAGTATTTAGACATTATTTCGGGACCTGCAATAGAATAGAAGCTTGAGTCAGTTTCAGTTGCAACAGCTTTTGCTAGGAGAGTTTTTCCTGTTCCAGGAGGTCCTGTTAATAGGACTCCTTTTGGAGCTCCTACACCCAATTTTTGAAATACTTCTGGATGCTTCATTGGAAGTTCGACCATTTCACGAACAAGTTCAACTTCATTTTTTAAGCCACCAATATCCTCATAAGAAATTCCAGTAGCTTTTTGAGCAAGGCTTATCTCTTCAGAAACAACAATCTTTGTTGCAGGAGTGATAATACAATTTCCTTTTGGAGTTAGTTTAGAAACAAGATAACTTAATCTTGTTCCAAAAACATCAATGATTACTTTTTGTCCTGACATAATTGGCTTGTTTAATAATTTGATATGAAAATATTCTGTGGGATCATTGCTGAATCTTACTTCTTGTTGAGGAGATAGTGTTACTGAAACAGCTTCTTCAATTTTTACCTTAGAAATTTCAACAGCCTCTCCAATTGAAGCGCTGATATTTGCTCTCGTTGTTCCGTCAATCCTGATTAATTTTTCTTTCAAATCAACAGAACGCATAACTCTGACAATAGCACTGTTCTTTCTCTTAATCTCGATTATGTCTCCAGAAACCAGGCCTAATTTGTCTAAGACTCCAGAAGAAATTCTAGCTATTCCTTTGTCAATATCTTCTTGAAGAGATTCTGTTACTTCTAGTTCTAATTTTGTTTCTTTTTCAACCATTTTTCTTAAAAATTACCTCCAAAATTCCATTTTTAACAGTATAATCAAATTTTTTTCTAACAAGAAATTCTGGCAGAGTCTTGCTGATTTTCATTCCAGAAGTCAATCTTTGAGCGAGATAACTCTGAACTCCCTTTAATCCTTGTTTTCTTGCTTCAATCAATATTTTTCTGTCTTTAAACTTAATAAAGATATCATCATAATCATAACCAGAAATTTCCAAAATTAAGTAGACCTTACCATTACTTTCAAAAAAGTCCAAGATTCTATCTTCTTCTTCACCTTCTATAACTTCTTCTTGTTTTCTCTCTAAATTTCTATTTCCAAAGAATTCTCTTACAATGCTGTCAAAATCATCTTCATCATCAAAAAAGCTCATTTTATTGCTCCTTACCTACCTTTCTGACGATTCTAGATTAAAAAAGGTTTCCTTTTTAAATTTTTCTAAATTTAAAAAATAAATAATTCGTCGATTGTTGTTTTTAAGGCAAGAGCAACATCATGTGCAAGTTTTAAGGAGGGATTATATTTTCCCTGCTCAAGAAAAACTATAGTTTCTCTTCTAACTCGAACTTTATTTGCCAGATCTTCTTGGGTAAGGTCTAACTTAGCCCTAAATTCTTTTATTCTTGTTTTCATGATTAAGCCTTCTTATTACTGTAATAGCTCAAGGTTACAATATACAATAGTAACATTCCGATTTCAGTAGTTGCAGTTATCATTGCATAGCCAAAAAAGCTTTCATAGTTTTTGCTTAAAGCTGCAAAGATGACTGTGGCTATTGCCAGAGCATAAGTTGTTACAATATAGACAATTTTTGAAGCTTTTCCCGCAATCCTATCAAGTCTTTCATCGGTTATTATATCTGTGACTTTCATCTTTAAAGTTGCAGTTGCTAATGTTCCTAGAGCCATTGCTATCAAGGGAATTATAAAATTTCCATTTATGATCGATATTGCAATAATAACCCCAAGTATTCCTGAAATTAATGAGCTTATCCAGGTAAATGTTTTATTTTTCATTTTTCCTCCTTACAAGTGTATTTATTCTAACTTTTAGTTAGTTTTAACTAACTTTATGTTAGAAATAGATAACATTTACTATTTAAATGTTTCTATTTTTAAGAGAGAAGTTAACTTTATTACTATAGGTTAAGTAAGGTTTTAATGAAAAAGAGAATTATTGTCCTGGATTTAATGCAAAGGAATTATTCTTATATTCTTACAGAACCTATTGGTAAAAATTTTGATCCAGATTTTAAACCTGAATTAACTCCGAAAAAAATGCTAGAGTTAGGAGTATTTGGCGGGAAATACATGACTGACTGCAAGAAAGAGTTCCCAAAAGATTGGTTTAAGAATGCTAAATTGTGCCATGAGTTTCATAATCCTGAAATTAACTATTTTAAGATAAATGCTTCACAGCCCATTTCTATTTGGAGAAAAAAAGGATGGATTTTCAAAGAGGATCCTAGGGGGTGGTTTCAGTGGTACTGCAGATATTATTTAGGAAGAAGAATTCCTGAAATTGATAAGATTCAGATAAAAAGATGGAAAGCAATTATGAGGCATATTGCGCAAGTAAAAAAGAATTGCATAAAGAAAGATTTGGCCTGCAGAAGAAGACAAAGGCAGGCTTTACTTCACTGGGCTTATGATTCGAGAAAATTATAAATTAAAATTCTTTTTTATTCTTAAGATATTTAATTGTCTCTTTGCATATTAAGGGTTTTCCTTCAACAAGGACATATTTATACGGAAGAATTATTGATTCAAATTTTCCTGTTGGAATTTCCAGGTTCTGCTGAAATTTTAAATCTGACATTTTTTTACCTAAGGCGATCTGGTGAACAACATAGACGGCATTATTTGTTGCCATTTGTTTCTTGCCTATGTTTCTTGTTTCTCCTTCCATAAATTTTGTCAGCTCTTTCTTTGTTCTTTTTTTAGGAGGATAATCTCCAAGTATTCCTCCAAAAATTAAGTAATCAAATTTTTTTGTATCTTTAGTTGTCAGAGTTTCTTTTGAGTCTGGATCTAGAATGCAGACGTTCTTTAGATTCATTTCTTTTACAGATGCAGAAAAGACTTTTCCAAATTTTTCAAGAAACTTGCCCCCATCTTTAATATTGGTAAACCAAAGATTATCTTTTCCAACAGTCTGAGAAATATTTTTGTATTCTACCTTGCACCAGTTCCATAACTTAGGTTCTAAATGCTCAATGATATAAATCATGAATATAAAACTAAAAAGAGATTATTAAATCTAGTGCTTTTTCATTGAAGTAAAAGGGAATGGTCTTTCATCTGTATAGAAAACCATATAGCTTAGGAATCTTTTTGCTTCTTCAACCCAAGTGTTACAGAAATTGGAAATTGACGTGCTATGTTTTCCAGAGAAAATAGTGTAAATCCAATTTAGAATAATTAAAAAGGCAGTTACATACCACCAAAGATAGAATATTACTCCGGAAATTATTGCTACAAGAATCCTGAACCATGCTTCTTTTCTTTCACTCTTTTTAACCATAGATAATACAGAACTAGAACATTTATATACCTTTACTTTTTATAATAGGTATGGACAAAGATATAGGAAAAATAAACAAGAATGCTAATACTGATATTGTAGTGCGAGTTGACGCTTTTGGCGGAAAACCAGGAGTTACAATAAGAGAATTTGTAACTGGAGAAGGTTATACTGGATTTACAAAAGCTGGAACAAGAATCCCTGCAGATAAATTTCTAGAATTTAAAGAGCTGATTAATGCTATAGATGTTAATGATTTGAAAGCAGAAGCTAGTGAAGTTCCAAAGGAAAAAGCAAAGACTGAGAAAAAAGAAGAAGCACAAGAAGATATTGAAGATTATTAATTCTAAATTATTTCTAATAACGAATTCTAAGGTTAATTAAGATTTTTATGAGAAATTTTATTGTTGTAGATTAACGCCTAATTTCTTAAGTTCTTCTACATGAGCATTTATTAAAGACTCTGTAACTTGAACAATTCTTAAAAGTTCATTTCTTTCATTTACTAAAGTTTGTATGCTTCCCTTATGGAAACCTACAAGTTCATCTCTAGACATTGCTGGTTGATTGCTAGTAGGTTGGTCTGCCATAAATCTTGATTGAAATTGAGATTATAAATGTTATTATCTAGGATAGGTTTTATAAATATGAAACCTAATAAGAGTTATATGAAAAGCAAATTAGCAATACTGAGTTTGATTATTTCTTTATCTCCGTGGCTATTACTTATTTTATCAATTTTATTTGAAAATTTAACACACCAGATTTATTATATGGGACAAGAGTTAATAATGATAGCCTCATTATTAATTTCTTTAGCAGGAATAATAACTTCAAGTTTAGCATTGAATAACATCAAAAAAATGAAACTAGATGGAGAGAATATTGCAACAACTGCTTTAGTTATTTCAATTATAACCTTTTTAATCTGGTCAGGAATGCCTTTTGTCAGAGGCATATTTTCTTCTTAATTTTTTGTGAATGAGTTTAAGCTAACTTAGCTCTATTTGCTCTAAAGATTTATATATAACTTCTCAATAGAATAATTATGGTAAAAAAGAAGAGTGTGAAAAAAGAAATTAAAAAATCTGCCAAATCTGAAGTTAAAAAGAGAGGATGGCTTCTTACAACCTGGCTTTCTTTAATGTTAGTTCTTAATGCAATTACATTTTTGATGTATATTCTAGCAGGAAATATGGTCTCACAAATGCTATACATAGGAATGTGGGCAATTTATATTGGAGAAGTTGTTGCCTTGTTGAATGTTCTTTTTACAGTATTCCTGTTCAAGTGGAAGAAATGGGCCTTTTATGGGTGCTGCTTAACTGCTGTAGCAATGTTTATTGTTAATCTAATAATTGGAGATTATATTTCTTCAATATTAGGGCTAGTTGGTTTAGGAATACTTTATCTTATACTAAGAAAAAAGTGGAAATTTTTGAATTAACATTCAGCAACAATAAAGTTTCTTTTCTTTTACGCCTTCTTTTCCAAAAGGATTTCCATCGCTTTTTATGTTCTTTATCATTTCTTTATTTGCTTCTGTTTCATTACCTTCTAAAACCATAACTTTTCTTGCTTTCTTAAAAGCATCACATAACTTTAATCCTAAGGGACATTTTTTCTCGCATGCATGACAAAATGTGCAGGAGTAAATTACATTATCATATACTTTTTCATTAAGAAGCATTGTTTTTCCTCTAGGGGAGACAGTTTCTTCTCTAAGGACATCAAAAACAGGACAGAGACTTTTACACATGCCGCACTTGACGCATTTTTCTACAATTTCTTTTATTTCTAGTTCAGTATTTTCTTTTTCAATGTTCTCCATTATTTTCTTCTCCATTATTTTCTTCGGGTTTAGCTATATCTATAACTTTACCACAGTTAATCTTACACTGTGGGTCGTATCTTTTTTTTACAACTCTTAATATTTTTTTATCTGTTTCTTCAACATAAATTTTCTTTTTTAATCCGATGCCATGTTCTCCTGAAACTTTTCCATGCATTTTTCTTATTTGAGAATACATTTCATTTATTTTGTCTTCTTCATTTTCTCTGAATAATGGGTGGATTATTCCTGTGCCAATATGGCCATAAAAAGGAACTTTTTCTTTTTCGAGCCATTCTGCAAATTCTTCAAATTTAGTAAGCAGGATTTTAGGATCTTCAATTTGAGTATATCCAATTGAAGCTAGGGCAGGATATATTCCATCACGCATTTCAATCATCTTAGTATATTCTTTTCCTTTTAAAGTGCCTTGAGAAGATTCAAATTCAACTAAGATATGATATGCTTCTTCAAGCTTTAGAGATTTACTAGAAAATTTATCAAAAAATTCAATCATACTTATGTCTTTAAGCATTTTCAGTTTTCTTACTGTCTCAACAACCCTTTCTAATGTGTCGACCTTAAGAAGTGAGGCTGTTCTTTCTTTTTTTGATGATAACTTTAACTTTGCCCGAATTATTGCTCCAGTTATTCCTTCCATTCCGGAAAAATCATTCATGTCAACTTTTCCGATTTTGAGATTTTCTGCTTTTCCTGTTATTACCTCTAGTTCTTTGATCCAATCAGAGGTTGTTCCGTATTTTACTGCTCTTTCTCCAGAGGCATTTGTTGCAATCATTCCACCAATTGTACAGATTGCAGAGCTTCCTGGCTTGACTGGAAATTCCAAGGAGTATTTATCAAGTTCATTATTAAGTTCATTAAGGATTACTCCAGGTTCAACTTCTACTTCTTTATTTTCAATATCAATATTAAGAATATGATTCATTTTGCTAAAGTCAATAACAACGGAGTTTAAGGGTACTGCGCCACCTACAAGACCGCTTCCTCCACCACGTAAAACAAGATTTTTATTTTTCCTAATGAGGTCTTTTATTTCAGCTATGGTTGTTGGGAAGACTACTCTTGAAACCTTGCCTTGCTCTCCTGACGCATCAGTGCTATAGACTATTTTGTTTATATCTGATTTACTTTCCTTGTTCATTTTTTTCCTCCTTGAATGAAACACCAAGAGCTTCTGCAAGAACTTGGGAAAATTCAATTACTTTGATGTTGGAATTTTCTTCCATATGCTTGAAACACATTGGACAGGGAGTGATTATTTTTTCTACTCCTGTTTCTTTTGCTTCTTTTATTCTTTTTTTTGCAATTCTATTTGCTAGTTCAGGATTATTAGTCCTTAAACCTGCGCCACCTCCACAACATAAACTTTCTTCACGGTTATGCTTCATCTCGACAATGTTAAATCCTATCAGCCGGAGTATTTCTCTTGGTTCTTCATAAATTCCACTTGCTCTTCCAAGATGACATGGATCATGATAAGTAATTTTTTCATGGAATTTATTCTCAATAAGTTTTGGATTAGATTTTATTTTTTTGAGGATAACCTTAAGAATATAATCTACTTCCATGTCCCAATCAGGCATGAACTCTTTGTAGTCTCTTCCTAGGACTTTGAAGCAAGCAGGGCAATTAGTTATGATTCTTTTAACATTATATTTCTTGAAGATTTCAAGATTTTTTCTGGCAAGAACTCTTGCGTCTTTTTCATAACCTGCATTTATTGCAGGAGAACCACAGCACATTTCTTCAGGAATGGTAATAAAGTCTATTCCTAATTTGCTAAGAATTCTTTTATAACTTTCCATCTCACCTGTAAGGACATATTTTGTTAAGCATCCAGGATAGTAAGCTGTATTCTTTCCTATATTTTTGATCCAGTTAGTTATTCCCATTTTAAGCTAAATTAGAGTTGATTTAAATAAATTTATGCACTAGAATATTCCTGGAATAAGCATTAAAGCTCCAAGAACAATCATTGTAATTCCCATTATTAGTCTAAATATTTTTTTGTTACCTTGACTCCAATTCTGAACTTTTTCAGGAGGGAAGCCCTTTATTACAATGAAAGACATTATAATAAGAGGAAGAACAAAAAGAAGATTATACAATAGTAATAATGGTATTGCTTGTAACCTAGTCATGCTATTTGCTAAAAGACCTAAAATTGAAAGATACCATGCTCCTGTGCAAGGCAATTCAAATAAGGCTACTAGAAATCCTAGAACTATTGCTGCAGGGATTGAGGCTTTATGAACATATTTTTCTATTAAAGGTTTTTTTGAAGCAGGAATAGCCAAAGAAAGACCTTTTCCATACCAGAAATAATCCTTAATGTTAAACAAGCCTCCGACTATTAGTACTCCTGCTGCAAGCTTGTAAACTAAAGTTGTAATTTTCAAAGATTGAATTGCTGTGAATAATCCCAAGCCTGAAAGAAAATAAACTAAGTATATTGTAGAAATATAAATTAGAACTATTTTTACCATTCGTTTTTTAGAACCTATTGAAGTAAGCATGATTAAAAGAAAGGCAAGAACTCCTAAGGCACAAGGATTAACTATTCCATCAACCAAAGCTGCAAAAATTACTGCTAAGATTGTTCGATAATTTTGAGAAGGGTTTATTACATTTGTTCCACCATTAGAGGGCTCAAAGTTTTCACATTTTGCCTCAAGTTGGTCTATTATTGAGGAGTCACCCATTAAATAAGTATAATTCCCATTGCACCCTATTACTGCAAGAGGAATTCCACGATTATATTTTTCTACTCCAAATTTGTCATAAAATGAATTTAGAAGAGCAGCATTTTCAGTGTTGTGATATACTTCAAGTCTTTCAACTTTTATGCTTAAATTCTCTACTCTTTCTAAGACTCCTGATGATTCTACATTTGCGCAATGAGGACAACCCTGACCATAGAAAAAATAAACTTTAGTTCCCGGAGAAATAAAATTGACTCCTAGAACTAGGCTTGAGAGCATTATTGCAAGAATAAACATCAAGATTATTTTTTTATTCATTTTATTTTACAAGCTCCTTTTTGAGTTCATCTTTCAGGAAGATTTTATTTGTTTTACCATTGTTCTTGACTTCAATAACTCCTTGTTTTTGAAGTTTTTTTATCATTCGGTGGCTCTTAAGCTTTCCAAATTTTCCAGTTAAGTCAGATTGCAGTATTTCACCATTGTTTTTAATTATTTCATTTAAGATCTGTCTTTCATTTGTGTCTAAGAAACTTAGAACCAGATTAATATTCTTACTTATCATTTCTCTTTGTGTTTCAATCTTAATGCTAGAGAGATAATAGACTAATGAGCCAATAAAGATTGCAGAAAGAATTATGAAAAGGTATACAAAATTATTTTCTATAACATGGGGGCAACCACAAGTTTGAGAGTTAAATTTATCCCCTAATAAAAGACTTAATAGAACTACGAATATTATAAAGGAAATTGCACCAATAATCAAGCAAATATCACGCGTTTTCATAATAGCCAGAGAAAATTGCTCTTTTTAAATTTTATTAGTTTAAAATAGGAGTATCATTTTTATGAAACTTGGATTTTTGGGGGTTGCAAATTTATGAAACCTATAAGTTATTACGTTTATTCAGTGAGTTCATAGACAGAATGTGCTGCAATTGCTCCTTCTGCACAGGCTGTTAAAACCTGCTTTAGAGGATTATCAGTTATGTCTCCGGCAGCATAAATTCCAGGAATGCTTGTTTCCTGCTTTTTATTTACTTTTATCTGTCCAAAGTCATCCATTGCTAAACCTAATTTCTTAATGAGCTCTTCATTTACTACACTTCCTATCTGGATAAAAACTCCATCTAAAGATATGTTATCTTTATTTTTTAGAAGAACTCCTGTGACTTTTTTTTCACCAAAAATTTCAGAAACTTCTGAGTTAAGAATTATTTCGATTTTTGGATTTTTTTTAACTTCTTTGATATGACTAGGTTCTGCACTAAACTTATTACCTCGGTAAAAAATATAAGTTTTTTTTGCATATTTTGAAAGAAGTAGGGCTTCAGTAAGTGCTGAATCTCCACCACCTATTACAGCGATAGTTTTATCTTTAAAAAAACCAGCATCACAGGTTGCACAATAACTGACTCCTCTGCCGGTAAATTCTTTTTCGCCTTTAATTAAGAGTTTCTTTTTTTCTTTACCGGTTGTTATAAGGAGGTTTTTTGCAGTAAAATTTTTTGAAGAAGTTTTTATATTAAAGTTTTTATTCTCTTTAGAGATATCCGTAACTTCATCTTGAATTATAGAGACCTCGGATTTTTTAACTTGAAGAAGCATTTTATCAATAAATTCCTGTGAGGAGATGTCAGAATAAGTGGGAAAGTTGTTTATTTCATGATACTCTGAAGGTGTGCCCCCATGAATCCTACCTACAATAAGAGAGTTTAATTTATATCTTGAGCTATATATTCCTGCAGTCAAACCTGCTGGTCCAGAACCGATTATAATAAGATCGTAGATTTGATTCTTCATTCTTAGAGATTCCTGTCAAGCCAGTCTTTTACGCTTGATTCTGGAAGAGCTCCAACAAATTCTGCTACAACTTTTCCAGACTTGAACAATTTTACACTAGGAATGCTCATTATATCATATTTTTCTGCTGCTTCTCTGTTGTTGTCTGTTTCTGCTTTTGCAAGGATAAACTTTCCCTTGTATTGCTTAGCTAAACTTTCCATAATTGGACCGAGCATTCTACAAGGCATGCACCAGTCTGCCCAAAAGTCTACTACTACTGGCAGGGTTTTACTTTTCTCAATTACTTCTTTTTTGAAAGTTTTATCATCAACTGCAATTTCATATTTATCTGTCATTTTTACCTCAGGGTTCTTTGATTACAGGAGTTGCTAATTTATATATCTTATTAAAAATTATTTTTGTCAGGTATTTAGGAATGTTTTTTTGCACGGTTATAAAATAGGTACAAAGCTAAGATTGCCATGAATTCTCCAAAGAGCAATAATTCCCAGTGATAAAATGTTGGGGTGTATTGAGCTACTTCAGTTATCAATGCGGGATCTATAGCCAGCTCAGCAAATTTTGCCAAAAATCCTTTCTTTAGTATAAGCTGGGAATAGTCCCAGATAAAAGAAAGATAAACTAAGAAACATGCAAAGATAAGAAGAGTCCATTCTCTCCTATTAATCTTCTCTTTAGGAAATTTAAGGATTAAAATTGCTAGGGCTATCATGGTAAGTGAAACTAGTACTGGTGCTAGTACCGGGGAGACCCAAGTTACAGGAATTAAAAATAATACATCCCAGTCCATAAGTGAAGCTGGCCAATTAAGAGAAACTTTTAACCAAATATAATAGAAAATATCCCAGACAGCAAAACTATAGATAAAGTAAGCAAATTTTTCTTGAAACTTTTTGCCAGCAAGAACTGCAATTCCCAGGAGCATGATAATTGTACAGGCTTCTCTTACCCATTCTAAGGCAAGAACCTCTGAAGGCATTCCAGTATTAAGAGGAAAAAGAATGTTATTAGGATAGTATAATTTTCTTAAATAATAAACAATCATAGCTTCAACAAAAGCCATGGCAACAGCAAAAACCCCTACCCAGATCAGTTTTCTTACTTCACCCTTTTCCATGCTAAACTAACAAGATTCTTTTTTATAAATCTTACTGTCTATTAAAGAAATTAAATTTCTTACGATTTATAAAACTGAGGACTTGATTTTTTTTACTACCATATCTATAGACTGTTGTTCCCTTGCATTTAAGATTCCAAGAAAGGAAATAGCATTTTTTGATGTCTTCTATTGTTGCAGTTTCAGGAAGATTTACTGTTTTAGAAACAGCATTGTCAGTATATTTCTGAAATATTGCTTGAATTTTTATGTGCATGCTTGGAGGGATTTGGTGAGCAGTAATAAATAAGTCTTTGATTTCTTCAGAAAGATTTGATTTCTTTAGATCTCCTCTTCTTGCAATAGTTGTTAAAACTTTATTCGACAAATGATATTTTTTAATTTTCTCTTTGAAAAGGCTGTTAATATCTAACATTTTACCAAAGGTAGTATCTCGCTCATAAATCACTGCAAATAGGGGCTCTATTCCTGCAGAGGTATCTGCGATTATTGCTATTGTTCCTGTTGGAGCAATAGTTGTAATGGTTGCATTCCTTAATTTTCTTTTTCCATTCCAAATGCTACTCGGATAATTTGGGAAAACACCACGTTCTTTGGCTAGCTGCTCTGAAGCTTCTCTAGCTTTTTGCTGGAAGAATTTCATGAGTTCTTCTGCTGTGTCAATAGCTTTCTGAGAATTGTAAGATACACCTAGAAGAATTAGCATATTTGCAAATCCCATTACGCCCAGACCAATTTTCCTATTTTTCTTTACAGTCTCTTCAATTTGTTTGAGGGGATATGAAGATGCATCAATACAGTCATCAAGAAATCTTACTCCTAAATGAATCAGCTGTTCTAATTTTTCAAAGTCAATCTTTTTGTTTTTAACACATTTTTCTAAATTGATGCTTCCAAGAATACAACTTTCATAAGGAAGAAGAGGCTGCTCACCACAAGGATTGGTGCTTTCTATTTTTCCAATTTTTGGTGTGGGGTTTGCTTTGTTTATAGTATCTATAAACAATACTCCCGGATCTCCTGTCAGCCAAGAATGTTTCGAGAATTCATGAAAGAATTTTCTTGCATTTAATTTTTTATAAACTTGATTTTTAAATTTTAATTCAAAGGACGCATCATTTACAACTGATTTCATAAATTCATCAGTTATAGCTACAGAAATGTTAAAGTTAGAAAAGTCTCCTGAATCTTTACATGAGATAAATTTTTCTATATCTGGGTGATCTATTGAAAGAACGCCCATATTTGCACCTCTTCTTATTCCGCCCTCTTTTATTGCGGCTGTACCACAGTCAAAAACATGCATAAAGGATACTGGACCTGATGCTACTCCTCCTGTTTCTTTAACTCTTGAACCTTCAGGACGCAATCTTGAAAAGGAGAAACCTGTCCCTCCACCTGTTTTTTGAATAATTGCCATGTCTTTAACTGACTGAAATATTCCTTCTATAGAATCTTCTACTGGAAGAACAAAACATGCTGCTAATTGTTGGAGCTCTCTGCCAGCATTAGTGAATGTTGGAAGATTTGGTATAAATTCAAGATCACTCATTGCTTTGAAAAAAGATTTTTCCCATTTTTTTACTTCTCCAGAATATTTTTCTTCTTCTTTAGAAATGTTCTTTGCAACCCTTAAGAAAACTTGCTCGGTAGTTTCAATAAGACTTCCTTTAGAATCTTTAAGCATATATCTTTCTAGAATCAGCTTGGCATTTCTAGTTAACTGCACTTTTTGACCCTCATTTACTGAGACAGATAAATCTTAGAATTTATCTAAGTTATTTATCTACTAAAATAAGATAATCGGGAACAATTATATTTTTATACTATTTTCTATTTTTTGTGATATGAGCTTAGAAGAAAAAACAGGTTTCCCAAAGATTCTTTTTAGTGTTGGTTTTAGTGTAGAAGATGTTCTTTCAGAGTCTCAAAGGGTATCCCTTACCCCTTATTCTGAATGTGTTGATGATGGAAATTCTCAGGTTTACCAAGCAGGATATCTCCTAGAGTCAACTATTAAAGTCAAACCCACAGATTCAGTTATTCCAATAACCACGCTAAAATTTAAAGGGGCTACTGGTGTTAGGAGTGGTGATTTAATAAGGGCATTAGTCACACGATATAACCTTGTAGAAACACTTTCAAGAAAAGAACTTGCTGAAAGACCTACTTGGAATCAGGAAGAAACGGCTATAGAGATTGTTACCTATGAAAATTTTAATAAGGTTTTAAGAACAGACCGTTCAATTGCTTACTCTTTATTTAAGCAGTTTATTAAAATCTAGTTTAGAACTTTAATTTCTTTTTTCTTATCATACTTCCAGGAAGAATGTCCAAACTGAATAACTAGGTCTATTCTTTTATCAACTGGGGGAAGGTCACATGCACCGAAACAGGTTCCAAGCCAGATAAAGAAGGTTACATTTTTAACCTGACTTTCTAAATAATCTACAATTGAAGTTGCATACTGCTTTAATCCTTCGGGAAACTGCAAGAGAACTTTTTTTGCTTTTTCTTGCTTTATTGTTTTTACAACCCTATCTAATTGAAGATCATAATCCTGCTGGATTTCAGATATTGTTTTCTTTATCATCTATATTAGAACATACATGTCTATAAAAAGATTTTTATGTGATTAGAATTAGACTAAAAAGGTGATAGGCCTCAGGACCTTTTTCTTGAAGAATAAAATGCCAATTGATTTAAGAGCGAGAAAACTTGCGAACCTTGCAGTAAAATACTGTGTTTATCTTAAGGAAGGAGAAACAGTAGTTATCACTGGAGGAAGTGAGTCAGAAGAATTTATTGTAGAGCTTTACAAAGCTGCAATATTGCAGGGATGTCATCCCGTTATAAAAATGAATCCACAAAATATTTCTGAATTTTTCTATAAATATGCAAACAAAGAACAAATAGAAAAATTCCCAGAACAATGGTTTGATACTGTTAAATCTGCACAAGCTTATATTGGAATTCATACTGAAGGCAACACACGCGAACTGACTAATTCTGATGCTGAAAGAGTAATGGCAAGGAAGAAAGTTACCTCTAAGATTTCAGATTATATTGTAAATGAAAAAGATAAAATCAGAAGAGTTACGATTGCTTATCCATGTCTTGCTCATGCAATAGAATCTGAGATGTCTTTGACAGAATATGAGAACTTGGTGTATAAATCCTGTTTAATAGACTGGAAAAAATTCTCTAAGAAACTTGATAAAATAAACAAAATTTTTGAAAAGGGAAAAGAAGTATACCTTAAAGGAGAAAATGTAAATCTCAAATTTTCAATTGCTGGAAAGAATTCAGTTTATGATGATGGCAAAGAAAATATGCCTGGGGGAGAAGTCTTCATGGCACCAATCAGAGAAAGCTTAAATGGCTGGGTAAGATTCGAATATCCTGCTATATACAGTGGAAGAGAGGTCACGAATATTTATCTGGAGTTTTTTAATGGGAGAGTTGTTAAAGCTACGGCTGATAAAAATGAAGACCTTCTTAAATCAGTATTAAACACAGATGAGAATGCTGCTTTTGTTGGAGAATTTGGAATAGGATGTAATCCTTCAATAACCAAATTTACTAAAAATCTTTTATTTGATGAGAAAATTGGAGGAACAATCCATCTTGCTCTTGGAATGGCTTACAAAGAAAACGGCGGGGGAAATGATTCTGCAATACACTGGGACATTGTTAAAGATATGAAGAAAGCAAATATAATTTTAGATGGAAAGGTAGTCCAAGAGAATGGTATGTGGAAAATATAAGGATTTAAAAAGGAATTATTTCAGATATAAAAATGGAAAATTATAATATTGTTTGTTCTAATGATACTTTAGGATTTATTCAAATGGATTTTTCTGGAAATCCTTGCTTAAGAACTTATGCACTTTATGATGAATGCCAGAAAAGATATGATCTTTGGGTTTTTGATCATAAATGGGGTTCAAAACAGGAACATTATCCTGCAGTAGTTTTTGATCGTGCAGAAAATAGAAATGAAGCTGCTAGTAAATTAAGAAGGGTTTTAGATAACTCTGATTTGCTTAAATCCAAATTACAGCAAAATAAGCTTCACAAAAATGACTGAAACGTTAACAAAATTTCAAAAAAGAGTTTTTTCTATAGTTTCCAAGATTCCTAAAGGCAAGACAAGGACTTACAAGGAAGTTGCTTCAAAATAAAGAAATTGCCTAAAATTTCCTATCTCCGCTGCAAGCAGGCGGAGTATTTTCCGGAAATTTTTTGCTCCTTAGAGCAACCGGCAATTTCAGTCTCCGAGAAAAGCAAAGCTTTTCTAGGCCTTGAAAATCAGTAGATTTTCCCGGTTCCAAATCTGCCGCAACTCCCAAAAGCAGTTTCTTAATATCTGCTAAGAAGTAAAACTGCTTTTGCTCGGCAAGCTGCAGGGTATAAACCCAGATTTAGAAATTAAATTCTTCTCCAAAAGCTGTTGGAAGAGCCCTATCAAAAAATCGTTATCCTATTATAATTCCATGCCACAGAGTTATAAGAAGTGATGGAAAAATTGGGGGATATACTTTCAAAGGAAAGTTTGATCCTAAGATGAAGAAGAAAATATTGGAGATGGAGAGAGCTTATTAGTATTTTTGGATTAATTTACTTTTGCAAAAAGAATCATATAATTATTTCCGTATTTCTTGGCACATTTTGGACAGTATGCATAATGAATATAGTATTTTTCTGAAGTCTTTCCTTTTTTTGATAAAAATCCTTCCATTTGTTTTATGAACTTGGGAATATCTTGATAGGCACCGTCAAAAACTTTGCTGATAAATTCTCCTGAAATTTTAACATTCTCTGCATTTGGAACCTTTCCTGTAACTGATAAGAAGAGTTCAGACTTAAATGGGCTAGGATCATAGAATAAAATTAAGACTTCATCTTTTTTAGAAGAAACTTTTTTTGCTCCATTAGCAAGATTCCACATTTTTGTTATTTTAGTTCCAATCATATGAGGAAAGATAGGAATATGAAAAATCTGAGGAATAGAATCTTTAATGAAAGGTTTATCTTTCCACTTAAAGTTTTTTTCGTCCCACTTTTTAGGATTAAATTTTGGACAACACTCTTTTTCCATGAATGATAAAATATTTTTCTTTTTATAAAGATTATGTAATGTGATTAAGTTTATAAATAGCTTTATTGAGAGATTTTAATGGAAAATAATAAGAGTTTAAACTTAGAAATAGCAGAATTCTTACAAAGGGTAGAATTAACTCCAAAAAATGATGAGGGGCATGTTCCAATTTTTGGAGAGCAGACTCATGTTTTAGCAAGGGGCTTTTATGATCTCTCTAGAACTTATATTGATAATTCTTTCTATGCTGCATTAGACTATTATCCTTCTATGCCAGAAGTAAGAATCTGGGGGCATGAGCAGGTTTCTTTAGAAGCAAAATTAGGAGCATTAGCTGCAAAATTAAAGGGCATGGGGCAATTTTATGATTTAGGAGCAGGAGTCTGCATAGCTTCACTTGCTTTTTTGAAATTGACAGGAAAACCAGCTATTGCATTAGATAAAGAATCTAGATGGCTTGAAATAGGCAAGAAAGTTTCTAGAGAATTAAATTCTGATGAAAACTTAGAGATAGTTTTAGACAAGGCAGAGGAGTATATTCAAACTAAATCCTTTTCTTCTGAGGACACCATTTTTATGAATGGGCCTACCGGAACATTAGATAGCCTTTGGCCTAAAATGATAAAAGATCTTCCATGCAGGTTTATTTTAGGATTAGGACTTGAGGATTGTTATGTTGAAGATTATAGCCCTCAGTATCTTGAAGCGTTTAGGAATAGTGGAAAGAAGTTTGAGATTCTAATGCTAAACCCCGAAGATAGTTTTTGGGCAGTTACAGTGGAGCCTAGCCGATAATCTTGATAAACCTTTTAAACTAACCAAATTCTCTAATAGCTCGTAAAAGAGGCAAAAATGAGTGAAGAAAATAAACCTGAATCTAATGTAACTTCCTGGAGAGAATATTTTCCCTATAGTCCAAGGTTAAATCAAGACAAGATTGCTGATTTTGTATATACTCAACTTAATTCTGGCAAGATTTGTGTTGTAGAAGCTCCTTATGGGATAGGAAAGACAATAACTATGCTTTCATCTGCACTTGCAACAAAGAAAAAGGTATTATTTGGTTCTTGCAATAGTTCTGTACAAAACTCAATAGTTGATGAAGTCTTGACATTAAATATGCACAAGAAACATCTTAAGGTTGCAGCATTAATTGGCAAGTCTCATTTTTGTCCACAGTTTACTGAATTCTATTATGAAGCTTGTGATTTTGCAAGAAAAGAAAAAGACTGCCCCTATTATGAGAATTGCTATAATTATAATGATGGCAAGAAAAAAAGCCAGAGGATGAGAAAGGCTCTTGATTTAATTAATAAAACGGTGATTGAATCTCCTGAAAGCTTGAAAGGAAAAAGTTTTGTAAAATTTGTAAGGGAGATCGCAGAAAAAGAGGGAGTATGCCCTTATGAGGCAATGATTTCTCTTGCAGAAGAAGCTGATGTTGTTGTTTTAGATTATTTTTATTTATTTTCAAATATTTTTACATTTGCAAAGAATAGAATATTGAAAGATCCTGGAAACTATGTGCTTCTTATAGATGAAGCTGATGAAATAAAAGAAAGGTTACTTTCAGGAATATTAACAAGGCAAACAACTTCTTTTTCATTACATACTTTAAAGGAGCAGGTTAAAAAAATGCTTAAATCAGGCAAAATATTTCAAGAAGAGTCACAAGCATTACTGACTTTTTCGGGATTGTTCCATGAATATTTTAAAGATAAGAAAGAAGGATATTTTGATATAGATAAGGAGCATTTCATAAGAGAAATAGAAAAAACAGGCAATATTAAATTTGATGAATTAGTACAACTGATTTCAGGGTTAGTTGAAAAAGTTGTTGAAGAGAATGAAACAGGAACAAGACTTGATAAGTTCCTGAAATTCTGGGATAAATTTGATGATCGTTTTTTTGCCTATGGGTATAAAGAAGGGCTGACAAATAGGCTTTGCATTGCACCCTATGAACTTAAAGATGTAGAACTCTTCAGAGATAATTCTGAAAATTATAAATTTTTTGATGCACTAAAAATGTATCATGGAGCAGTGTTATTTTCTGCAACAATTGGAGACCCGAATATATTCAGAGATACTCTTGGAATTGAGGGGGAATTTTACTCAAGTTCTGAATTCACAACTAAGAATTTTATTGCTATAATAAAGAAGGATATTTCTTCTGTGTATTCAAGAAGAAGTGAAATGACTGATAAAGTAGAACAGGATATTAACTTACTGAAAAAATACACTCCCGGAATTTTAATGAGCTTTCCTTCAATGGCTTCAAGTCATGAGATTGTAAATCGGCTTGATGCGAAATCAATAGAAGAAATTAATCCTCTTTTGGGAGGGGTTTACTATGTTGTTTTAGGAGGTAAGAATTCTAGGGGAGTAAATAAGGCAGCTCATCTTAAGACGGTTTATATTTATGGATTGCAATTACCACAGCCAGATGATTTCTTTTTTAATAAAAGAAAAGAGCATCATACAAAAAAATATGGGGAAGAGAAAGCATACAGAATATTATACAGCAATGTTGTAAATAAAGCCTGCCAGACTGCAGGAAGAATATTTAGAAGCAAAGATAAGAAAGGGGTTATTGTATTTGCTGATTCAAGATATAAATATGATTTTAGATTGAAGGATTTCTTCTATAAGTCTATCTCCCCTTATTTTAGGGAAAAAATAGTTGAGACAATGTCACAGTCGGAGTTTGAGACAGAGCTTGCTGAATTCTGGATGAAGGAATAAAAAAATAAGTTTAGTGAGACTAAACTTGGAAAGATAGCAAGTTATTCCCAAGTAAATTGTGAATAACTTTAGATAAGGAGATTAAAGTTATTGAAAAAGAAGCAATAAAATAAGTTTAGTGATACTAAGCTTAGAAAGTTAGCTGATTATCCCTAAATAAATTAAGGATAATCAAAGATAGATAGGCTGAAAAGAAAAACAAGGTTTCTAAGATTAAACGAAATCTTTAAAAAGCTTGTAAAATGTTATAATTTTACAATGGTAACAAAAACAAAAGCCCGCGTTATAGCTATTGCAGCAGCATTGATGCTGATTATTCTTTTAGTTTTTAGTTTCTTAGTATTTAATTCAAAAGATAAAGAAAGTTCTAAGATTAATGATGATGATTCTTTATACAGCAATCCTGTAAAGAGTTCAACATCTTATTTTCTTACAAGCGAGATAGAAGCAAACTGCAAAATTCCAGGAACAGATGAAGATACTGATGCTGATGGAGTTCCAGACAGGTGCGATAACTGCCTTGCTTATTATAATCCTCTTCAGGAAGACAGCAATCATAATGGTCTTGGAGATGATTGTGACCACCATAATGGGAATGGGAATGAAGAAGAATGCTTAGATCAATGTACAGATTCTGAAAGAAAGTGCTCTTCTGAAAGCAGTTTTAAGATTTGCCAGGAAGGCAAAGATGGATGTACTTATTGGTCTTCAGAAACATTATGTGAATCTGGAAAGAAATGTTTACTTGGGTATTGCATAAATATTAATCCTACTTGTACAGATGAATGTAATAGTGGAGAAAAATTATGTGAAGGAAATGGCTACAAAGTATGTGGAAATTATGATAGCGATAGTTGCAATGAATGGAGCAATGTGGTAAACTGTGGAAGTGATCAAACATGTAATAATGGGGTTTGTGAGGATAATCCTGTATGTTCTAATGAATGCACTCTTGGAGAGAAAACTTGTGATGGGAATGGAGTTAAGACTTGTCAAGATAATGATAATGATGGATGTAGTGAATGGAGTGGTATTGTAAATTGCGGAAGTGATCAAACATGTAATAATGGGGTTTGTGAGGATAATCCTACTTGTACAAATCAATGTGTAGAGTCAAGCAGAACTTGTGATGGGAATGGTTACAAAGTATGCAGAGATTATAATGGT
>Ga0172381_10001564_pt1 | contig 26608 bp, 23 predicted proteins | sample Leawel6488metaG_FD_119754 | JGI IMG/M metagenome (GOLD analysis project Ga0172381, IMG submission 119754) | Leachate microbial communities from a municipal landfill in Southern Ontario, Canada - Leachate well 64-88 metaG | ecosystem: Engineered > Solid waste > Landfill > Unclassified | place... | reverse complement strand
CCTTACCCGCAAAAAGGTTTGAAAATTAAAAATTGAAAATTAAAAATTTTTAGCGGAGGATGCCTATTAAAATTTTCTCGGCTGCCCTGAACGGCCTTGATGCGCAGATCATAGAAGCGGAGATAGACGCTTCTTATGGTTTGCGCTGTTTTAATATTGTCGGACTGGCCGACAAAACCATCCAAGAATCAAAAGAAAGGATCAGCGCAGCTATTAAAAGCTCCCATTTAAAAAGCCCCTCATCTCAAGCGATCAAGCTTTTGGTCAGCCTCGCTCCGGCTGGCCTAAAAAAAGAAGGGTCCTTATACGACCTGCCCATTGCTCTGGGCTATCTCTTAGCTTCAAAACAAGCTCTTTTTGCAACAACCGGCAAAATAATAATAGGGGAACTGTCCCTTGACGGCGCTCTGCGGCCGATCAGAGGCAGCCTCATCATCGCCGCCAAAGCCAAAGACGAAGGATTTAAAGAAATAATTTTGCCTCAAGCCAATTCCAAGGAAGCGGCTTTGATAGAGGGCATAGAAGTGATCGGGGTTAAAACCCTTGCGGATGCTTTAGCTTATCTGGAAGGCCGGACAGAGATTATTCCGGCTGTTAGCGATCCGCAAAGCTGTGAAAGCTTATCTTTAGATAAAAATTCTTTTTTAGAAGATTTGGGCTGGATACAAGGCCAAGAACTAGCCAAAAGAGCCTTAGAGGTAGCCGCCGCCGGCGGGCATAATCTTTTGATGGAGGGACCTCCCGGCACCGGCAAAACATTATTAGCCAAGGCTATGGCTTCCATTTTACCGCCTCTGTCTTTTGAGGAATCCCTAGAGGTCACTAAAATTTACAGCGCCAGCGGCCTTCTTCTTGAAAATAATTTTATTCTCAAAAACCGGCCTTTCCGCGCCCCGCACCACACTGCTTCAGGAGCTTCTTTGATCGGCGGCGGCAATCCTTTGATGCCGGGAGAAATAACTTTAGCCCACCGGGGAATTTTATTTTTAGATGAATTCCCGGAATTCCACCGCGATGTTTTGGAAAGCCTGCGCCAGCCGATGGAAGAGGGGGCTATTTCCATTTTACGCTCCAATAGCCGCGCCAAACTGCCTGCCCGCTTCACCTTAGTAGCCGCAGCCAATCCTTGCCCTTGCGGCAATTTCGGCGACCCCGAAAAAGAATGCTCCTGTGCCCCAGGGCAGGTCTTGAAATACCGCCGCAAGCTTTCCGGCCCGATAATGGACCGGATCGACCTGTTTATCAAGGTTCCTCAAATAAAATTCGAAAAACTTACGGCCAAAGAAAACAAGAACCAAAGCGAAAAAATAAAAGAAAAGGTCAGTCAGGCCAGGATCATCCAAAAACAAAGGCTAGAAAAAATCCCCGGGATATTTACCAATAGCGAATTGGCCGTTCCTCAAATAGAAGAGTTTTGCCAAATAGACAGCGAGTCAAGGGAAATATTGAAAAAGGCGGTTGACTCCGGCAAGCTTTCAGCCCGCAGCTTTCATAAAGTTTTAAAAGTGGCCCGCACCATAGCCGATCTGGAAAATTCAACGGGAATAAAAAACTCCCATATAATGGAAGCTTTGATGTATCGGCAAAAAATTTAAAAACTTATTTCTTAAAAGACAGGTTAGAGCCGTATTTATATTTGGCGATGGGATTGGCAGTGCCGCGGACATCGAAATGCAAATGGCAGCCGGTTACGCCGACAACCTGGCCGGTATTGCCTATATATCCGATCAATTGGCCCTGAGAAACATTTTCTCCTGCCAACACCAAAATTTTGGAAAGGTGGGCATAGATAGTGACAACGCTATTCGGATGGATGATATTGACATAATTGCCGAACGGCCATTGGTTGGTGGCTATTTGGATTTTCCCGCCGGCGGCGGCAAAAACAGGGGTGCCGCATTGATTGGCAATATCAACAGCATTAAAGAAATGAAGCGTTTGCGTGATCTTTCCGGTTGTCGGGAGAATAAAGAATCCATCCGGTAAAACATTCCCAACGTTTCGGGCTAGAACCGGAGCGATGGCGGCCGTAGGAGCCGAGATCTTTCCCTCAGGGACAACTATGATGTCTCCTACCGTTAATGCGGAGTTGGCATTAAGCTGATTAAAAGCGATGATTTGATCTTGGTCTGCTTTATAGAGCTTGGCTATTTGGGAAATCGTTTCTTTGTCGTTGATAATGTGCATTACGCCCGAAGTCGGCAAAACGACCAACTTCTGTCCAGCCTTAACGGCCGATCCTTTTTTTAAGTCGTTAGCCCAAAGAATCGTCTCCAAGCTGATCTTAAACTTCTCGGCAAGGCTGGCTAGAGTGTCTCCTTCTTTTACGGTATACTGGATAATATCGCGCTCTCCTTGCTCTGCCTGGCTTATTTCTTCGCTCAAATCAGCCATGGTCGCCAATGTTTGAGGCTTTACAAAAATAGGAGAGGGCACGCTTTTTAAGCTGGTGCCCTCTAATATAACTAAATTTTGAGCTGAATCTACAGTGTTTTGAGCGCTCAAAAGCGCGCAAGTAAGGGATTTTCCAGTTGTTTTTTTAGGGTCAACGCAACTGCTGCCATCGTTAACGGTTTTTGCCAAGCTGAAAAAGGCAAAAACAACGAAGACTCCTAAAAAGCAAAAAAGAAGGCCCTTTTTGTTTAAGCCGCCTTTCGTTCCTCTTAGATTCAGACCCTTAATTAAAGATTGGAAATAATTAGAAATACGTTATATAATTTAAAGGTTTTAAGCTTAAATGTCAAGCCAATTGTCCACAATTAAACAGACTAAGGAGCTTTTGGAAAAATACGGCTTATCCCCTAGAAAAGGGCTGGGCCAGAACTTTTTGGTAAATAAAGGAGTGGTTGAAAAATTGATCAAGGCCGGGCAGATAGAAAAAACCGACCTTGTCTTGGAAGTCGGGCCGGGCATCGGCGTTTTAACCAAAGAGCTGGCCAAAGCATCCCGAAAAGTGATCGCCGTTGAGAAAGATCCTCAAATGGTTGAAATTTTATCCAAAGAGCTAGCCGAGCTTCAAATTGATAATGTAGAGATCGTCCAAGATGATATTATGGAATTTTTAGAAAAAGGAGGATTGGCCGGCCAAGAGTATAAGGTTGCCGGAAACATTCCTTTTTATTTGACCGCCCATTTGATCCGCCTTCTTTTGGAAATGCCCCAGCCGCCCAAAGATATGGTTTTTGTTTTGCAAAAAGAAGTCGGCCAGCGCATCGCAAGCCTGCCGCCGAAAATGACCCTGCTCTCCGCATCGGTCCAATTTTACGCCCAGCCCAAGCTGTCCGGCTATATTAAAAGGCATTCCTTCTGGCCGGTCCCGGCCGTGGACGCGGCAATCATCAGAATCACGCCAAAAAATCCGACGCCGGAGGTTGGCCGCGATCTTTTTTTCAAAATTTTGAAAGCCGGCTTTTCCCAGCCGCGCAAACAGCTTATTAACAACTTATCAAACTCGTTAAAAACTGATAAAATAGAAATCAATAATTGGCTTTTAAAAAATAACATCCAGCCCGCCCAAAGAGCGGAAACTTTATCGATAGGGGACTGGATAAATTTAACCCAAAGCTATCATTCTTAAAAAATGACCCGCCGTTCTATTTATTTCGCCGCGATAATAATCCTCTTTTTTTCTTTGGCCGGGCCATGCCTGGCTGCTTGCGGCAGCTCTTGGTACGGATGCGTAGGAGGCCACAGCAATTCCTGCTCGGACGATCTTTGGTTTTATACACAATCCTGCGGCGGATATAACGACAAAGGGCAGTGCTTGAGCTGCCTTACCAATCAAGTTTTATCACAGGACTGTTTTGAATGGGAACAATGCAGCAGCGGCGCGGCTAAATGCCAATGCTGCGGCGATTGCTTCGGCACTCCAAAAAATCCAAGATACTACGACAACCCCACTTATTCCGACCAGCCGGACAAAAGCCAAAATTCTCAAAGCATCGATCTTCCCTTAAAGCTGGACTGGGATGACGTCCTCGGCTGGAAAGACGGCTGGACGCAAAACGGAAACAAACAATCCTGCTCCAGAAACTGCGCGAATTCTTACCGTTTGACTATCTACGACACAAAGGCAAAAAAAGAAGTCATTAATAAAGTCTTAACAAAGTCAGAATACAATATCCGCGAAGACAAAGGGCCCTGTTTTTTAGAATCCAGCCGCACTTATGAATGGCACGTCCAAGCCTGCTGCGATTCTAATGGAACCACTTGCGGCCCGGCCAGCAATTGGAGTTTTACCACTAGCCTAGCACCGGAATTGGATTCTCCTTACGATCCAGATTGGGCCGGCCCGGAAAAAATAGAGAATGTCGATCTTCCGGTTTCTTTGAAATGGTGCAAGATCAACGAAACCAATTCCCACGACATAAGATTCTTTCTTGTAAAAAACGGGGTGGAACAATGTCATCCAAGCCTTTTGAACGGAACCGAATGCACCACTTATCCTTTCAACTTAAAAACTCAAACCAATTCCGAAATAACGGTTTTCCAAGACACTGACCTGAATTTCTTTACTAAAAGCAGCGAATACCGCTGGGAAATTTCTTCCTGTAAAGGCTATGTAAATTCCGAATGCGAGCTTTTCGGCCAGAAATGGTCTTTTTCCACCAAGGACACCAATTTGATTGCCGCTTCGGGCTATCTCCCTTCAAACGATCCGACAGGAGCAACCCCCATCGGCCTTCCGGTAGATTTCAGCTGGGTCAAAACACCCGGAGCCAACTCTTATATTTTTGAACTGAACCCCGTGAACATTAAAAAGACTCTCAACTCAACTGGCCTGCAAATCGACTCTCCTTCTTTACAGTTGACGTCCTCCTATAATTGGAGAGTAAAACCTTGCTGGGATTTTGAAGGAAAAGACTGCGAAGATTTCAGCCAAACTTATTATTTCACAACCACCGGCCTGCCGCCGGTTAATATCAATGTCGACGCCGTATCGTTTCCGGTTGAGATCGATTGGGGTAATGTCAGCGGAGCGTCTTCTTACTATTATCAGCTAGCTTCGGATGCCGGCTTTCAAAATATCATTGAAGGAAAGGATGCCAGCCAAAACAAAATAAGTTTTGATTATACTAAGATCAAACAGGAAACCGATTATTGGTTCCGCTTAAAAACCTGCGCCCATCAAAACGGAGAGCTCTGCGGCGATTGGAGCCAGACAAAAAACTTTAAAACGATCAAACTGGCATCCCCCGCAAACATTAAACCTCAAAATGGCTCCGTTCTTTCGACGAGCCAAGCGCAAACCTTTTCCTGGAACCCGGTTCCGGCCGCGAAGTATTATAAATATTCTTTAAAATACGCCGAGATGGCTGCCGAAGAAACCAATGAAAAATGCCCAGCCCTGCTTAACCAACTCCAAGAAAAAATTACAGCCAACACAAATGCCATAGAGATCATGGACTGCAAAGGAAAATACCAGCTTCAAGCTCAAGCCTGTATGGAAGCAGATTGCAAGGCCGAGACATCGGGCAGCTGGTCTGCGGTGCAAGAGTTTAGTATAAAATCAGGAGTCGCTTCAAAAGACCTCCAAGGCAAGGGATTCATCCCTTGCGGCTTGTCAGCCGATGATCCAACAACCCCTTGGGACGAAAGCCAAAGATGCGAGATAAAACACTTGTTCATTCTATTGAATATGATCATAAATTTCTTGATGTGGACGCTCGTGCCGATCGTCCTTCTCTTCTTGATGCTGGCTTCCGGAGCGATCTTTTATTTCTCGATGGGCAGGGAAGACCCCTTGCCGCGGATCAAGTCTTTATGGAAAGCCGCCGGCATCGGCCTTGGCATTATTTTCTTATCTTGGTTCATTATCAATATCAGCTTGTCATTGGTCGGATTTAAATTCGGCGCCTTTGGCAAATGGTGGAATTTTTAAAATTATGCCTAAACTTAAAATAACATTTCTAATTTTTATAGGCCTTATGGCTGTTCTTTTGGTTTCCAATTGGGCGTCAACGAGCTATCTGAAAAATCAAATAAAAAAAATCCAGCCGCAAAACGGCGAGGATCAAACTTCTTCCGCAAGCAGCACGCCTCTTTCGATCGAAGAGATTATCAAAGAGAGCAGCTATAAAACCCTTAAAACAGCTGACCAAAAATTATCGATCAAGTGCCCGATCGATTGGGTTGAAATAGGGGAAGAAAAAATATTAAAATATTTCGACGCTGAAACGGTCAGCCGATATCAGATAAAAATTCCTTTGGCCGCTGTAAAAAAAGACGGGGCCCAGCTGATGGTCACGGAAATTTTTATGGACTCGACCAGCACTCTCAAAGACGCTCTGTCTGCAAACGAAGAAATATACAAAAAAACAGGGCAAGATGTTAATATTTTGTTGCAAAGCGAAAAAGAAAAAGAGCTGTATTTTGAAGCCGAATATACCCAAAAAGAGGAAAAAATGACCAGCCAGGAAAAAATATTGGAAACTGCGGACGATCAAGAAAAAAAACATTTTTACATTGTTTCGGTTGTCGTTCCAAGCGATCTGTCAAAAAATTATCAAGAAACAGGAAGCGAGATGCTAAGCTCTATTCAAATTAATAATTAATTTGTGGTATAATATCGGCAATGAAAATAGCAAAAAAAATTATTTTTTCTTTAATGGTTTTGGGCCTACTGGCCCCTTTAAAAATTTTTGCGCTGGAAATAGATTGGCCGGCTTCTCCGGCTGGCACAAATCTGTCAGATCAAAGCACTCTCACAGAGCTGACCAAATACTCTTACGAATGGGCGATAACACTGGGCATCTTGGCTTTTTTTGTTTCAATAGTTATTAACGGAGTTAAGTATATGACCTCAACCGGTGATCCCGGCAAAACTGCGAATGTGCGCAAAAGAATACAATCCTCGGCCGCGGGACTGGGCTTACTTCTTGGCTCTTGGATCCTTTTAAACTTCTTGAACCCAAGATTAACCACTCTTTTTATTCCTGATCCAAACCAAGATTTAGCCACGCAAATGATTGAATATGAAGACTTCAGCAAACTTAAAGAAAACTCCTGCGATCTTATAATTATTTATCCTAAAAAAAATTACGAAGAAGATAGTAACTTTGATCCACCAAAAGAAGTTCTTTATAACAGCGCAAAATCTCCCATAGATTTCAAAGTAAGTTTTTTTCCTCATTCTTTAAAAGTGTTGAAACAAATTAAAGGAGACGAACAATTAGTCTTAATGGACCAAGCAAACAGGCTGATCAGGGAAGAAAATGAAAAAATCAGAAAAGCAAATGAAGAAATGGTAAGATCGGGAGTTCAGGGGCCACCACAAGTGGAAAAACCGGAAAAAACTTTAAACGAGGCCATAAAAGAAAAATACGGTTCTGACCCTTTTCCTTATAGTGGGGGGCTTTTTGTTGATGCCCCTCCTGGCTGTGTTGCATACTTCTACAGAAAAGACCCTAAATATTTGTCGACGAGCATCTTTGGAACAGAGGATGTTCTAGCTTTTCAAATGTATGGCAGTAATCCTGATTTTAATACTCTTTATTCTGAAAACGAACTGAATCAGATTAAAAAATTCAGAGTGGTTATCCCTGGTACTGTGAGTGAGTAATTAATTAACTTCTTGCTTCTATTTTTTTTAGGACTAAAAATAACATGATCCCAAAAAAATATTATTATTTTCTCGCAATTTTCATCGCTTTTTTTGGCTTGTTTTTTGTTGTAAAAACAGCTTCCGCCGGCGGGATACCTTTTATTTCAGAGCTTCCCTCCAGTGAAGGATTTTTAAGCTCAATCGAAGAAATAGCCGGCCCCATCCTGCAAGAAGCAATAGGTCTTTTTACTGCGATCATCAAAGCCTTTGTAATGGTTTTTGTATCCGCCCATCTCTTGGATTGGGCGATGACCCAGCCCATAGGCCTTGATGATAAACTCGTGACAACAGGCTGGGCCTTTACTTTAGCTCTGACAAATTTGATCTTTATTTTTATCATCCTTTATATCGCCATAAAGCAGATCGTCAGCGACGAAGGAGATATGAACTCTATTAAAAAATACCTTCCCAGATTAATAACCACTATTCTACTGGTAAATTTTGGCGTGGTTTTTATAAAAATGGCGATCGATATCGCCTTTATTTTGCAAAGGAGCATGGTTCCCTCTGATTCAAGCCTGGCTTTTAACAGCCTATCCGGATTGGAACAACAGATTAGCGGGATTTTAATAAGTTATGGACTCTACTTTGGCGCAGGGATTCTTGCTTCTTTCCTGCCGTCAGCCGCAGCTGTCTGGCAAGGATTAGCCTGGCCGACATATATTTTAATGGCGCCGGCAAGGATCAGCGCCGAGATCCAAATTTATGTTTGCAACACTTTGGCAGGCATTTATTTTCTTTATGCCTTATATTTTATAATAAGGATCTATGTAATTAAAATTTTAACCATAATTTTCCCTTTAGCTTTTGCCTGTTACGCCATCCCAAGCGAAGGCGCCCAAAAATTATGGAAACAATGGTCTAACTTTTTTATCACTTGGGTCTTTTTCCCTATACCCTTGCTCTTTTTCCTGGTCCTCGGGCTTAAATTGCTTCAAGACATAATGCCGGCTGGAATGGCTGCAATGGCAACCCCCCTTGCTTTCTGGCAAATAGCTACAAATGGAAATTTGCTCAGCCCAGCTGTAAACTACTATATCGCCCTTATCGCTTACCTTGCCACTTTAGCTTATCTGAAAGTTAAATTTTCGCCAAGCCTCGATATTGGAGGAATAAAGGGAGGGGCACTGATAGACAAGGGGAAAAACTTTGTTCTTAACAGGGCTAAACAATCCTTCGCCGGGGCCGCTGTCAACCAGCGGGCAAGAGAAAAAACCGTACAGGCAGAAGAAGCAAGCGGCAAAAAATCAGGATGGATGAAAAGAACGGGGATGATGGCCGGCTCTCTTGCTGCGGGAGTGGTAGAAAATGAATTTAGAAGCTCCGGAACTACTTCCAACATAGAGCTTGCCAAGGCTATTAAAGAAAAAAAAGAAGAATACAAAAAACAATTCGGAGAAGATATGGAAAGCGCCTCAAAATTTTTCAACGACCCTTCGTCAGCTCCGAAGACAGATCTCGAAAAAAGAGCTTTTTCTTCATACCTTGTTGATAATGCCAAAAGCGGCGAAGACTTAAAAAAGGCTTTGGACGGCGGCGGATTTTTAAAGAGATCTTTTAAGATAGAAAATCTCAAAGAAAGAAAAGCCAGAGTAACGATGAAAGTGGAGGACCTGCTCAAGGCCTCGGACGAAAAAACCGCAGATGCCTTAAAAAGGAGTATGATCGGCGAAACAGTTGTTGAATCAAAATTGTGGAATTTGACCGGCGGCAGCAAAGATATCAAGTCAAAATTCACACTCGCTGAAGAAGAGGTTAAAAAGGTCGTTGGAGGAGCCAAAAGCGAGGAAGACATGAAGCAGTTTATCCCAGGCTTTGAAAAAGACCCAGCCGCTCTTGAAAAAATAATGGAATTTGACGTTGAACAGCTTACGGCGCTAGCGAAAACCCATCGCTCCGCGCTTAAAGAATATGTCAAAAAGGTCAATGAAAAAGGCGTTGAAGATTTTGCAAAAGACCACGCCAGCCAGATGATGTTTATAGTTGGAACCGCCGGCCAAGCCGTCTTGCGGGATAAAGACAACAATGTCCTTGATAAAAAAGCGATTCAAGAAATGATAAGCGGAGTTAAAAAACACCAAGAGGACCCACCTATAGCTGGGTTTGCGCCAGAGAAAAAAGAGGCCTCGCCCGAACCTCCCAAAACGACAGAAGAAAAGGTAGAAGGGACGGGGGGCAGAAAATCTACAGCCGAAAGGATAAACGAAAAAAGAAATAAGGGATAAAAACGTCAAAACAAAAGAGGCCGATTAAATTGGCCTCTTTTTTGTTGTTCTTTAACCCTTTCTTTTGTCTGGCTTTTTCGTCAAGCTCTTAGCAATTTCGGGGAAATTAGATCCTATCCCGCGTATATGCTCGCTCTTCAAATCCACCACTAAAGATGAGACTGTAAGCAACGCCGTCTGATAAATAGCCGCTCCTTCTTCCTTCCCAAACCTTTCTATCAACATCTTGATCATCGCCTCTTCTCCATCTTTATAGAGAAACGCTGCCGCCTTACTTCCCTCCGCTTTCAAGATAGCGGCTTTTTTTTCTCCTTCAGCCTTTTCGATTGCTGCCTCCTTTTCTTTGGTCGCGATATATTTCGCGGCAATGATCTTCTCCCAATCTGGCGGAGGCATGATATTCTGCACTTGAATATCGGAAAGTTCTATTCCATAATCAATCAACAATTCCTCAATAATGGACCTTTCGTTGGAATATCCGGCTCCTTTTTTCTTTTCTTCACTGTTGCCTTTAGAATCTTCGGGCAGTCTTTTTTCTCTTAACATCTTCATAAAAGTAGCACCCAAATCTCCCTTTTCTTTGACCATTGATTCTAGCGTCTTCTCTCCGATAACGTCTCGGATAACCGGTCCGGTTTTGTTAACCAACATTTCCATCCAATTTTCACAGTCGAAAAGCGCTTTCTTGGGGTTAACCACTTTGGCCGTATAAATTATCCCCACTGAAGCTAGCCTGACCTGGTTAGAATCTAATGGCGCAAGAATATCCGCATAATACAAGTCACTTTTGAGGAAGACATAATCTATTATTCTCAAGTCATGGTGATCTTTTTCTCCTCTCTGATTGACCGACGTCCATTCCCAAGGATATTCATAAATATAATCCAGCGGATTAATGCTGAAAAATCTTATTCCTCCTAAAAAATGGCCATGACTTTTCTCTCCAGGGGAGAGGGGAACTATATTCCATTCACGATCAAACTTATACCCGTCATAATTCAAAAGCCCTCCTCTGAATTCTCCATATCTTACAATAATTTTGCAATAACCATTCTCGATTTGCGTATAGAATCTCCGCTTTTTATAATCAGCTATTTTTTCCTTTGACTTTAGTGTTGCTTCTCCTTCCATATTTCTTTCTTTAAAAGATCTTCTTCAGCCTTGGCGTTACCCTTGGCTGAAAAGATAACCCTTTAAAGGTTACGTTTATTATTTCAGCCTTGGTTTAAGCCAAGTTTAGATGATTATTTTATACAATATTTTAGTTATTCTGTCAAATATTTTTATAAACTAAAAACCCTCCAAAAAACACGCTCAACTCTGCGAGTAAGTTGAAATTTTTACAGGATAGGGGAAAAATCTGCTTTTGACAAAAGCGGATTTATGTTAAAATATTTTTAAGCATGCAAAAAGAAATTTCAGAACAACAATTTTGGGAGGCATACGATGCTATCCCCGCTGAATTGCAGGATGCGATTTTTTCCGAAAAAACGGCAAAAGCCATTTTCAATGCTTGTGTCGAAAATGGCATAGAAGATGAAAGAATATCTAAGGTCGCTAAAAACGTCGGAGATGTCCTTTTGGGCCTTCTTTCTCCTGAACAATTACAGCCAACGCTGGAACTTGATCTAAATTTAGAGTCGCAAGCATCGGAAAATATCTGCCAAGCGATATATAATACTATCTTTGAACCAGTCCGCTCGCAGCTCGCAGAGCTTTATCTCCATAATAATGAAGAGAGAAAAGAAACAAAAATAAAAATAGAGGTCGAACCAAAAATAGAGAAACCTTCATCTGAAGATGTACTAGGTAACAATCCTAAAAAAGAAGACAAAAAACCTATCCCTGCCAAATCGGCGACAGAAAAGTCTTCTTCTGTTTCCTACCGCGAGCCAATCGGCTAACCTCAAATCAAACTATGCAATTCCAAGTTCCTCAATTCATAGAACACGAAGCAAAAATTTTAGGACCCCTGACTTTCAGGCAGACTATTTTTATGGGCATTGCCGCCATGGTCTGCTTTATGCTTTATTTTGCTTTTGGCAAAACTAATTTCTTTTTATTCATCTTGTCATCTATCTTGATCGTAGGAGGAACGGCAGCTCTGGCTTTTGTCAAAATTAGCGGGCAGACCTTATCTTTGATCGTAAAAAATTTTTTCATTTTCAGCCTAGCCCCGAAACTCTATCTTTGGAAAAGGAAGGAGACTGCGGTATATTTTGAAAAATCTCCAATTAAGCCCGTTGGAAAAGAAGAGCCGAAAAACTCTCCGCTTAAAATAGTGAAAGGCAGCAATATAAAAGATTTAAGTAAAAAATTGGATTTCGGCGGATAAATTTATTATGGCAAAGATCGCAACCCAACAATTTCTTCCCATCGACCAAATCAGAGAAGGAGTACTGCTCTTAAAAGACAGATCTATGAGGGGGGTCATTATGATCTCTTCTTTGAATTTCGCCTTGAAATCGGAAGATGAACAAACGGCCATCATCTACCAATTCCAAAATTTCCTAAATTCTCTGGATTTTTCCTGCCAAATAATCGCTCAATCTCGAAAATTAAACATAACCGGATACCTCGAAAAGCTCAAAGAGATAGAAAAGGCCCAGCAAAACGAACTTCTCAAAACGCAGACGGCTGAATATCGCAAATTCATTGAACAAATAATAAGCGGGGGATCGATCATGTCAAAAAGTTTTTATACCGTTGTCCCTTATTATCCTTTAATAGATATTCCTGGAGCTCCTGGAGCAAAACAAAAAAAAGATGCCAGCAGGGCTAGTTTGACCGAAGAAAAATTCCAGCGCGGAAAATATCAGTTATGGCAAAGGATGGAATATGTTGTTTTGGGGTTAAGGCGCTGCGGCTTAAGAGGAAGCCCTCTCAACACCCCTGAACTGATCGAATTGCTTTGGGCCCATCATCATCCAAAAGAAGCAGAATCCGGATATTATCCTGAATTGCCCCCGGAAATGTTAATTTAATATATTAAAAAGCCTTAATCTCAATGAATTTTCTTAAAAAAGGTGAACGGGAGAAATTTTTTGAAGCGGAAAAGATGGACGCAAAAGACATCATCGCCCCCGCCTCGATCGAGATCAAACAAAGCAATATAAAGTTAGGCGAAAAATTAGCTAAAACCTACTTTGTTTTTTCCTATCCAAGATACCTTACTACCGGCTGGCTTTCCCCGATCATTAATTTAGATATTCCCCTGGATATCTCTTTCTTTTTTCATCCAGTGGAAACCGGCGATGTCTTAAAAAAAATGCGTCGCAAAGTTACCGAAATACAGGCCGAACTTTTAGAGAGGGAAGAAAAAGGGTTGGTTCGCGATCCTTCGCTCGAAACCGCTTACAATGACTTGGAGAACCTGCGCGACAGCCTCCAAACCGCGCAAGAAAAAATGTTTAAATTTGGATTATATATTACCGTCTACGCCGACACCGAAGCCCAGCTCACAGATGTTGAGACGACCCTAAGATCAGTGCTTGAATCGCGTTTGATCTATCTAAAGCCGGCTCTCTGCCAGCAAAAAGAAGGATTTATCTCTGTCTCGCCATACGCTATAGACCAATTGCAAGTCCACACCAGCATCAATACCGGCCCATTGTCTTCTGTTTTTCCTTTTGTTTCTTTTGACCTTAGCTCTAATGAAGGAATTTTGTACGGCATGAATAAGCATAATAATTCCCTGGTTCTGTTCGACCGCTTTACCCTGGAAAACGCCAATATGGTCATTTTCGCCAAATCCGGATCAGGAAAATCTTACGCGGTCAAACTAGAGGTATTGCGATCTTTAATGATGGGAGTGGAAGGGATTATCGTTGACCCGGAAAACGAATATGAAATGCTTTCCGATTCGGTTGGAGGCTCCTTTTTTAAAATCTCTTTAAGCTCGGATGATCATATCAATCCTTTTGATCTGCCGATCCCCCGCGAAGATGAAAAAGCGGAAGATGTTTTAAGGTCAAACATCATCAACCTTGTTGGGCTTATCAGGATCATGCTTGGAGGGCTGAACCCGGAGGAGGATGCGATCATCGACCGCGCGCTGGCTGAAACTTATGCCGCCAAAGATATCACGCCGGATTCCGACCAATCAAAATGGAAAGAGAATACCCCGATCTTATCGGATTTGGAATCAGTTTTGGAAACAATGCAAGGAGCGGAATCACTGGTCCAAAGAATAAGAAAATTCACTCGCGGAACATTTTCTTCTTTCTTTAATCAGCAATCCAATATTTCTATGGATAAACAGTTGGTTGTTTTCGGGATCAGAGATATGGAAGACGAGTTAAGGCCGATGGCAATGTTTATTATTATGCGCTATATTTGGAACGAGATCCGATCCGAATTGAAAAAAAGGATATTAGTGATCGATGAGGCTTGGTGGCTGATGCAGTCCGAAGACGGAGCCTCTTTCTTATATGGCATGGCCAAGCGCGCCCGCAAATATTGGCTGGGAGTAACCACTATCACTCAAGATGTTTCCGATTTTATGAAATCTTCCTATGGCAAACCGATCATCACTAATTCCTCTCTCCAGCTTCTTCTCAAACAGAGCCCAGCTACTGTTGATATTCTTCAGCAAACTTTTAACCTGACCGACCAAGAAAAATTTTTACTGCTTGAAACGCCGATAGGAGAGGGAATTTTTTTCGCCGGACAAAAACATGTATCTATTAAAATAGTCGCTTCTTATACAGAGGACCAGATTATAACCTCCAGTCCAGAGCAAATCTTAAAGATCAAAGAAGCTAAAAAAAATATCTGAAAACAAAAAAGCCCTTAAGGGCTTTTTTGTTTTCAGAATAAATTTTATAATTTCCATTTGGCTCTGCTGTCGGGAGGGGCAACTCGCTCCCCGAGGCGGAAGCCCGCCCCGATAAAATTAAACTGGTCTGACCACGATTCTCCTCTCTGGATTTTCTCCCACGCTTTCTGTTTTTATATCGGTTCGGTTGGCCAGCTCCATATGGACTATGCGGCGGTCAAAAGCGGAAAGGGGAGGCATCAACTTTTCTCTCTTAGATGAAGCCACTTCATCCGCCGCGGTTCGAGCAATGTCTTTTAAATAATCTATTTTCCTTTTTTTGTAATCTTCTATATCTAAATTTAAAAATATTTCTTCTTTTAAGGCTTTTTTAATGATCTTGGCTAAAAGATGCTGAAGGTCGGCCAATGTTTGGCCGTTTTGCCCGATCAAGATCCTGGCTTCCTCCGATTTTAGGCCAATATTCAAAACTCCGTCTTTTAAAGAAACTTCCGCGGACACAAGGCAATCCATTTTTTCAAAAAAAGTTCTTACTATTTCTTCTGAAATTTTTATGTCCATTTTATTGAACTGTTTTTTTATTAAAAACCAAATAATTTTGGCCGATGGAAAGAACCGTGTTCACCAGCCAATAAAGCCCTAAGCCGGATGGAAGGGAGGCTAATATCATTATAGTCATAATGGGGAAGAAATAAAGGATATATTTTTGCATCATAGAAGAGAACTGGCCCATTTGGTCGCCGCTAACCGGTTTTGGAGGATTGGCTGGCAGGCTGGTTTTAGTTTGAAAGTATTGCGCAATGCCGACTACAACCGCAAGAAAAATATTAGCCTTGGAAAGATCCATGCCTAAGAACATCTGGTTTATCTCTTGAGGCCTCGGCACGAAAGAGTACAAAAGATCTAAATGGCTTTGGCCTATTCCAGTTTGGAATATTTGATAGAGCGCTATAAAAATCGGCAGTTGGATCAAAAGGGGTAAAAATCCGGCAAAGGGATTGAACTTTTTTTCTTTGTAAAGCTTCATCATCTCCTCTGCCTGTTTTTGCTTGTCATCCTTGTATTTTTTTTGGAGATCGTTTATCTTCGGCTGCAACTCATTCATTGTTTTCTGGGACTTTAAAGATTGCTGGGTGGAAGGGAAAAGGACTATTTTAAGCAATAAAGTGATCAAAATGATCGCGATTCCTAAATTTTGGCCGGGGATAAAAACATAAAGAGCTATTAAAAGATTGACCAGCGGCTGATAGAAAAAAAGATGAAAAAAATTGCCGATAAACTGAAACATAGGTTATTTTTTTAAAAAACTGATTTTTTGAAGGCTGCTTTCTATGATAGAAAGCTTTTCTTGATACCCTTCGTTTTTTATAAGGGGCCAGGCTATAAAAACCAGATCATATCCCTTCTTTATTTTATTAATGTTTTTCCAAATAATTTCTCTTATTTGGCGCTTGATCTTGTTGCGGTCAACCGCTTTTTTCGCCGTCTTCTTACTGACGATTATCCCAAAACGGCTCTGGGGAAGATTATTTTCAACGGTTTTTAAAAAAAGGGTTTTTTGTTTAAACCCTTTTCCTTGTTTCAAAACTTTTTCAAAGTCCCTCTTTTTTACTAGCCTGTTCTCTTTCGGCAGCATATTGAGTCTTTTTGGCTTTGACTAAAATTAAAACCGCCTTGATAAAAAAGATCCTAGACGGTTAATTGCCAGCGGCCCTTTTGTCTTCTTCTTGCTAAAGTCCTTTGGCCTCCTTTGGTGTTTTTTCTAGCCAAAAATCCATGGGTCCTTGCTCTTTTTTTCTTTTTGGGATTATAGGTTACGCTCATGCACCTAAATATAGCAAAAATTGGGTTTTTGTCAATTTGTTTTTACCAGAGAAAAGATAATAACAGTTTTTCCACAGCTCTTGCACAGAAATTTAAAAAACATAAAGAATGCCTCATTCTTTACTTATCCACAGCTTATGCTCTATAATAATTTCACCCGCTAAAAGTTTCATTTTTTGCTGAAATATCTTCTAAAAATCATCCCAGCGATTAGCCGATCCTAAAAATTAACAGGTAACTTCATTTAAGATTTAAGGCAAATCTATGACATACCAAGAACTCTGGCAAACCGTATTGGCGCAAATCCAGCTTAATATTTCTCCTGCTAATTTCGCGACGTGGTTCGCAAGCACCAAGATCGCTTCCCAGGAAGAGGGGATGATAATCGTTTCTGTGCCAAACTCCTTTGCCAAAGAATGGCTGGAGCAAAAATACAACAAAGAGATCTTAAAAATATTAAGGGCCTTAGATTCAAGCATTAAAGAAATAAGCTATCAAATAGATTTTCCGGCGGTAAAAATAAAGGAGCTAGTAAAGCAGCCCGAGCCCCAAGAACTTCCAATGGAGCAGCTCGGGTTTGCCGAGCTGGAAACAGATAAAGAAACAAACCTTAATCCAAAATATAATTTTCAAAATTTTATAGTCGGACCCTTTAATGAATTGGCATATGCCGCAGCCAAAGCTATTGTTAAGGAGCCTGGAAAGGTTTATAACCCGCTGTTTATTTACGGCGGGGTAGGATTGGGAAAAACCCATTTATTACAAGCTGTCGGGAACGAGCTGTCTAAAAAAAATCCGCCGTGCAAGGTTAAATACGTCCCGTCCGACAAATTGATCTCCGCTATCGTTAGTTCTATCCGAAACAATAGCATTGAAGATTTAAAAGCCAGCTTAAGAAAGGTTGATGTTTTAATAGTAGATGATGTCCAATTTTTTGCCGGAAAAGAAAAAACCCAAGAAGAATTTTTCCACACGTTTAACGATCTCTACCAAAGAGGAAAACAAATAATCCTTTCTTCCGACCGCCCTCCTAAAGCCATCCCGGCGATCACGGAAAGATTAAAATCAAGATTTGAGGGGGGGATGGTGGCCGATGTCAGCCTGCCGGATTACGAAACAAGGCTGGCTATTTTAAAGCAAAAAACAGTGGAAAAAAACGCTGAAGTCCCGGAAAAGGCCTTGGAATATATCGCGGCTAATATCCAAAAAAACGTCAGAGAGATTGAAAGCGCTTTGAATAGGCTTTTGATTTTTCAAAAGATAAACAATAAGGTTCCCAGTTTTGAAGAAGCAAAAAAACTTTTAAGGAATATTATTGTTTCTCCGTCTAAATTCACCAATCCAACCCATATACTCCAAACCATAAGCGAATTTTACGACCTTGACGACAAAAATTTATTTTATTCTTCCCGCAAAAAAGAGTTTGTTAAACCTCGCCAACTGGCTATGTATTTATTGAGAAAAGAATTAAGCTTCTCTTTTCCGGCTATCGGCCGAAAATTCGGAGGAAAAGACCACACAACTGTAATGCATGCCTGCCAATTAATAGACCGCGAAATACAAGAAAGTGAAAAATTTTCCCAGGAAGTTGATTTGATCCTGCAAAAAATTTACACGCTGGACGCATAGTTATTTTTAAAAAACTGTGGATTATTTGTTAAGAAAACATTCATAACTCATTGTGAGAAATAGGGGATAAAAAGGGCTTATTTTTTTTCTAAATTATCACCTCGATTTCTATCCATTAATTCAACACGGCTTCCCACTTATTTTTCCACCATCTATCCATAAATATTTTTTACCATAAGGCTTTCAAAGATTGGATTTCCAGATATTATCCACAGAAAAAAAGCTCAATATAATAACAATAAATAAAATAAATTTTTAATAAATTATTATATTATGAAAATTACTTTATTAACCAAGACTCTGAAAAAAGGGCTGGCCGTGGTCGAAAAAATTGCCGGCAGGGTTTCGACCTTGCCCATCTTAAATAACGTTTTAATTGAGGTGTCTCCGAATTTTATAAAATTATCCACAACTGATTTGGAGTTGGGAGCTCAATGGTGGGGTCTTTGCAAGACCGAAAAAGACGGAAAAATAACCATTCCGGCCAAGTTTTTTTCACAACTGGTAAACTCCTTAAGCGATGAGAAAATAGAGATTGAAGAGAAAAATAAAACAATTTTTATTGAAAGCAAAAATTATAAAACCCAAATTAAGGGTTTTTCCGCCGACGACTTTCCAATTATCCCCTCTTTTTCCAAAGATACCTTTATTGAAATAAATAGTAAAAAACTAAAAGACGGATTATCTGAAGTTATTGATTTTACCAGCCTGTCCCAAGTTAGGCCGGAAATTTCCGGAGTCTATTTTTTATTCAACAATGATGGATTAAAACTAGTGACTACCGACAGTTTTCGTTTAGCTGAAAAAACAATAACCTTTTCGGAAAAAAAAGAAGAATATAAAAATCTTTTTGAGAAAGAAATAAACTTTATACTTCCGCAAAAAACAGCAAAAGAATTAATTGCTATTCTGGGCGATACCGTAAAAAACACTAGAATTTATTTATCCGAATCGCAGGTTATGTTTGAAACGTTATTGCAAGAAACAGACCACCCGGAAGTTAATCTGGTTTCCCGCCTAATAGAAGGGGAATACCCGACCTATCAAGAGATCATCCCAAAAGAAAGCCAGACAAAAATAACGATCAATAAAGATGAATTTATCAAACAGTTGAAAATAGCCAGCTTATTTGGAGGGAAAATAAATGAAATAAAAATAAAAGCCGATGCCGAAACGAAAGAATTTGAAATTTTAAGCCAAGACCCCGACCTGGGAGAAAGCAAGTCTAATATTGCCGCCAAAATAGAAGGGGAAAAAGCGGATATTTCTTTTAATTGGAGATTTGTTTTAGACGGTCTGGCCCATATTAAAAGCTCGGAAGTATTTTTCGGCCTGCATGATAATAAGGGCCCGGCGATATTAAAGCCGATCGGCGACGCAAGCTATCTTTACGTGGTAATGCCGATCAATCCTGACTAATCGCGATTAGAATTTTTAATTCCGCCGAATGGCGGATCAATTTTCAAACAAAAAAATCCGCTATAGCGGATTTTTTTACTTTTTTAGAGTTTTTCTCCAGTTGTAGTATTGTAAAGGGCTTTGACCGGGGCGGTTATGGGCGTTCCGGTTGTTGTTGTGGCTGTTGTAGAGGAGTTATTCTCTATTGGCAGGTTTATCATCGGCTCTCCTAGCTTAGGCAGCGCCTGGAGCATAAATGCTCGCCAGATCGGGCCGGCCATGGCCTCGCTGATCTTTTGCATTGGGGCGCGGTTATTGTTCCCAGTCCAAACTCCGACAGCTAAACGGGGGGTGAATCCGATGGTCCAGCCGTCTTTATTCTCTTGGGTGGTTCCGGTCTTAACTGAAACCTTATAGTTTTCAAAATAAAGATTTGAATGGTACCCGAATATCGGAGCCCGGGCATTATTATCCGACAAAATATCGGTCATAAGGTCGCAGACATTTTTTTCCAAAACTTTTTTTGGAGTGGGATTGTTCTCGTAAAGAACATTTTTGTCGGCGTCTTCTATTTTTAATATGGCCGAGGCGGGAATGCGGTATCCGCCATTGGCAAAAACACTGTAGCCGGAAACCATATCGATCAATTTAACGTCTCCTGCGCCGAGCACTAATGGCAAGCCATAAAAAGAAGACGGCTCATTGAGGGTCGAAATACCCATTGATTTTGCCAGGGCGATGCTATCATCTAGTCCAGCCATATCCCGTAAGACCTTTAAGGCTGGAATATTTAATGATTGGGCTAGCGCGTTTCTTAAAGTGATGGGGCCGCGAAACCTGCCATCGTAATTTGAAGGGATATAATGTTTGCCTCCGAAAACTCCAAAATCTGTCTGCTCGTCAACAACAATACTGTTGCCGGTGAAGCCTTTGCGAAAAGCTTCAGCGTAAACAAAAGGTTTAAAAGATGAACCAGGCTGGCGGTTTCCTTGGGTGGCAACATTAAAGTCGGGGACGAATTTACAGGTGGTTGCCGGATCGCATCCTTCAGGGTAAGGACTTCCTTCTGGATCGGCCGAGCCAACCATGGCGAGCACTTCTCCGGTTTTTGGATCAATTGCAACTAGGGCGCCGTTATATGCGCCATAAGCTTTGTTCTTTTCTGTTCCTTCTTTAACTTCTTTTTCCGCGGCGCGCTGCAGATCCCAATCAAGGGTGGTATAGATCTTTAATCCTTTGGTTTCTAAAAAGGATTGGCCGTATTTATTTTCCAGCTGCTGTTTAACGTAATTAACAAAATGAGGGGAAAGGGTTTTGGGAAGTTTGTCAAAAGTTAAAACTTCTTTTTTAGCCGTTTCAGCTTCATCTTTTGTTATATAGTTTTCTTGGGCCATTCTGTCTAAAACATAATCTTTCCTTATTAAAAGACCGTCCAAGTGGCTGCCATAAGGATTGTAATAGCTAGGGATTTGAATAACCGCAGCTAAAAGGGCGGCTTGGGCCAGGCTTATTTCAGAAACAGGCTTATTAAAATAAGATAAAGAAGCTTCTTGAGCGCCGTAAATATTTACGCCAAACGGCACTTGGTTTAAATACCATTCTAATATTTGCGTTTTGGAATATTTACTGTCCAGCTCAATCGACAAGACAGCCTCTTTAATTTTTCTGTCGATACTTTTTGTATTAGTTAATAGAGAAGACCTGATCAGCTGTTGGGTAATAGTGGAAGCTCCTTGCTTAGCTTCTTTGGTCTCGATGTCTACTTTTATCGCCCTGGCTAATCCTTGAAAATCAATGCCGTGATGCTGGTAAAATCTGGCATCTTCAACAGCCACTACCGCTTCTTGTAAATTTTTAGGAAGTTTATCAATGGTCAAATATGTCCTTTTCTCTTCTCCGTAAATGCTGGATAAAACAATTGCTCCAGTCCGGTCGTAAATTTTTGTCGCTTGATTGATTATGTTTTCGTTGAAATTTTCAGGCCTAGGCAAGTCTTTTGTGTAAATAAAAAATAAAGTTGCGGTCAAGAGGCCCCCAAGCACGATCGCGCCAAGGGTGATCTTTAAAATAAAAAACAGGCCTTTTCCGAGACCGTTTATCGTTTTATAAACTATTAAAGATCTTTTTCTCTGAACCATATTTTAGGCCTTTTAACTTTGTTTGTTGGGGCAAGCATTCGAGGCTTGCACCAAGAGGATTCCAAAGGGGCGGTTTCCTTTGGCCGCAAGATCGGGGCTAAGACCCCGATCGAGGAATCCGTGGAAATTATAAGATTTATTTTATCACTATAAGCCAAAACATCAACCGGAAAATTTTTACAAAAACTATTTTTTAAGATAAGCTGGAAAAGTAAAATTATATGAAAAACAACATTTCTAAACAAGAAAAAATAGAAGAGATATTAACCAGGGGAGTAGAGCAGGTTTTTGATCTTGAGCATTTGAAAAAAGCGCTGGCTGGCGAAAAATTGAATATTAAGCATGGCGTGGACCCGACCGGGCCGAAGATCCATCTAGGCAGAGCTTCTGCTCTTTTGAAATTAAAGGATCTGCAAGACCTCGGACATCAGATCATTTTGATCATCGGCGACTTTACCGCCCAGATTGGCGATGCTTCCGATAAAACAGCTATGCGGAAAGATCTTTCAGAAGAAGAAATAAAGAAAAATATGGCCGATTATTTGCCTCAAATCGGAAGAGTTTTGGACATGGAAAAGACGAAGGTCTATTATAATGGAGAATGGTTAAGCCGTCTTGCCATCAAAAACCTATTTTTGATCGCGCAGAATTTTACCGCCCAGCAAATGATCCAGCGCAGGAATTTTAAAGAGCGTTGGGACCAAGATAAGCCGATCGGGCTGCACGAACTCTTATATCCTCTTTTCCAAGGGTATGATTCAGTGGCGATCAGGGCTGACTTGGAAGTGGGCGGGTATGACCAGCTATTTAATATTCAAACGGGCCGCGAGGTTCAAAAGTTTTTCGGCCAAAAACAGCAAGATATAATGTCTTTAAAAATGCTTATCGGGCCGGATGGGCGCAAAATGTCAACGAGTTGGGGGAATGTTATTAATATTATTGATGCTCCCCAGCAAATATACGGGATGATCATGTCTATGAGAGACGAGCTGATGTTTGATTATTTTGAGATATGCACCCGCGTCCCAATGTCCAGAGTCGCTGAATTAAAAAAGGAAATGAAAGAAGAAAAGATCAACCCTCGCGACATTAAAAAAGAGCTGGCCAGGGAGATCGTAAATATCTTCCACGGGCCAGAGGCAGCGGCTTTAGCCGAGCAGGAATTTGAGAATGTTTTTAAAGACAAAAAGCTCCCTTCGGAAATTACTCAAATAGGAATAAGCGGTAAAGAAGATATTGGCATTTCAGATTTGCTTGTGGCTTTAGGTTTGGCGCCGTCAAAAGCCGAAGCCAAGCGCTTAATAGGGCAAAAAGGAGTAAAAATGGGAGAAGGAGAAAACCTTATAGTTAAAGAAGATTGGCAGGAGAAAATAAAGATCGAGGATGGGATGATCATCCAGGTGGGAAAAAGGAAATTTGCTAAAATTAAAAAAGTTTAGCGTTTTATAATTTTCAAGGCATCAGATCCGCAAATCGCAGCTGCTAGAGCGTCCGCCGCATCGTCGGGCTTTGGCAGCTCTTTTAAATTTAAAAGAAGCTGGACCATTTTTTGGACTTGCATTTTTTCCGCCCGTCCGTATCCGCAAACACTGCTTTTTATTTGCAAAGGAGTGAACTCGTAGATATCAACTCCTTTTTTAGCTATTTCCAATAAAATAACCCCGCGCGCTTGGCTGACGGGCAGAGCTGTTTTTAAGTTTTTGAAAAAAAAGAGGCTTTCAACAACTACGGCTTGCGGCTTGTATCTTTCCAGCAGTTTTATCAGATCAGAGCTGATCTGCATCAGTCTTTTTGCCGTTTCTATCTTCGGACTGGTTTTAATGACGCCATAGCCGATACAGGCCAAAGTTTTTTCTTTTTTATTTTTTGGGATCTTGCTTTCAATGATCCCATAGCCGGTAGTGGCTGTGCCCGGATCGATTCCCAGAATGATCATTTTTGGGCCAATTAGCAATTTGTCCCGCATAGCGGGACAAACAATTTATTTAGAATTTTAAATTTGAGAAAGCCCTTGAGATATCATCTCCGCCCTCTAGCTCCTCCAGAAGTTTTTGATTGGCAGCCATAATTTTTTCATCAGCGGCAACTTCTTCTTTTGGAAACCAGCCAAGAGAAACTTCTTCGGTCTTTATTCCTTTTGCTTCAATAGTTTTTTTAATCTGTCCCAGTTCTTCTGATTTTGTGTAAATTTCCAAGATGTCTTCATCCCAGCTGGTATTTTCCGCTCCAGCCTCAATAGCCACCATTTCAAGATCTTCTTTCGATTGGTTCTCGGGGGATTGATTTTTAGCATCGATAACTATATATCCTTTGTTGTCAAACATCCAGCGGATAGCTCCTTCATTTACAATCTTGCCATTATTTTTATTAAGAACCATCCTTGCTTCGCCCAAGGATCTGTTTTTGTTGTCGGTGATGCCTTCTGCTATTATCGCTATCCCTCCGGGGCCATAGGCTTCCACGGAAAATTCTTCAAGGGCCGCTCCCGGCAGTTTGCCGGCTCCTCTTAAAATTGCGCGTTCAATATTTTCGCGAGGCATATTAAAGCCATGAGCTTTATCAATGACCGCTTTTAGCTTGTAGTTAGTCTCCGGGTTTTCGCCGGATTTAGCTTCAACTGAAATTTCCCTAGCTAATTTGGAAAAAACAGAACTGCGCTGCGCATCGGCTAACCCTTTTTTATGTTTTATTCCTGCCCAATGAGAATGACCGCTCATAAGTTCTTCGCCTCGCCGTAGTCCTGAGTTTATCGAAGGACGAAGGCGGGTTTTTAATTATTTAATTAATTTTTTGTTTTAAACTCCTTTTTAAAACTATAATAATTATTCCGTTGAAAATTGCAAGGATAAACGCCCAAACTTTTGTTTTCAAACTGATCATTTGGAAATTCTTGGCACTATTATCCATACTGGCATTAAGATCGGCAGAGTTAATCGTTTCGATTTTTTCCAGTTTTGCTGATCCAAGCTTAGCTTTTTGGACAACCAAGCTGTTTTGAAATTTAGGCGTGCCCCCGAGGGGAATGCTCGTTTGCCAGTTGCTGGCGGAGGATCCATCTTTTTCAGGGCTGATCCTTTCCATGGTTTGTTTGGAGACATTGTCGCCGCCAAACCAACCTTGGGAGCAATCGATTTCGTCAACAAGAATTCCTGCCTTATTATAGAGACCGATTTTTTGCCCCTTATTAACTAAAGAGCCCTTAAAGATCATATCAGCTGGGATATTTGGTAAAGTTTGGTCGTCAGATCTTTCTAAAAGGTAAAAACCCTTAGCGGGAATCATCCCTTTTAAATTAACCTGAAAAGAGTCTTGGACCATTAAGCTCCAGCCGTTTAAGTTTATACCATAATTAGCGTTATTGTAAAGCTCCAGCCACTCGTCGCTGGCTGTTTTTTCGGTTCCCATCCAGGACACTTCATTAATTGCGATTTCTTTATTTTCCGCGGCAGAACATTGAGAAGCCAGGGAAAAAACCCAAGAAGAGAAAACAAAAACCAAGATTAGATCAAGTAAAACTGTTGGTCTTGCTGCCATTTTATTTTTAGATGGTCATATGCCAGCTTAGTGGCGACGCGGCCCTGGGTTGTCCTTTCGACCAGCCCTAATTGCATTAAATAAGGCTCGTAGAGATTTAAAATAGTATCTTCTTCTTCTGCCGAGGCCGCGGCCAATGATTTTATCCCTACCGGCCCCCCTTGGAATTTATTGATCAGAATTTCTAAAAGCCTTCGATCGGACGGTCCCAACCCGATCTCGTCGATCTCTAAAAATCCCAGAGAGCTTTTGACGATTTCTTTAGTGACGATCCCTTGTCCTTCCACTTCGGCAAAATCGCGGACGCGTTTTAACAAGTTATTGGCTATGCGGGGAGTGAAACGGGAACTGCGGGCTAAAATATACAAAGCGTCAGATTCGATCTTTACCTTGAGAATGTCGGCTGATCTTTGTAATATTTTTTCCAGCTCCGTCTGCCCGTAAAAATTCAATTGATAAACTCCGCCAAAGCGGCTGCGAAGAGGAGGGGAGATGAGCCCCACTCTGGTGGTGGCTCCGATCAAGGTGAATTTCGGCAAATTAAGCTCAAGCGTTTTAGCCATCGGGCCCTTGCCAAGAACGATGTTCATTCTAAAATCTTCAATGGCCGGGTAGAGATATTCTTCAACGGTTTTGCAGATGCGGTGGATCTCATCAATAAATAAAACATCCCCTTCGGAAAGGTTGGTTAAAAGGGCGGCCAAGTCTCCGATTTTTTCGATGGCTGGACCGGAGGTTGTCTTTATGTTAGAATCTAGCTCCTTAGCAATAAGATAAGCTAGGCTGGTTTTTCCTAAGCCCGCATTGCCGTAAAAAAGCAGGTGGTCGGGCGGTTCTTTTCGTTTCTTCGCCGCGTCGATCATCACCTTAACATTCTTTTTTATTTTCTCCTGGCCAATATAATCATTCCAAGCTTGAGGCCTTAAAGTTGAATCTATTTTTTCGTCCACTTCTTCGATTGAGAGTTTTTTCTTGACAGACATTTTGAATTGTGTTATATTGGGAAAACAAAAACAACTTCTAGACTGGGGGTAGGGATTTCTTCTGATTTGGACAATCTGGATTCGTCTGGGCTGCTCCTCAAAGAAATTCTGCGCCTTAGTAAGCCTATACTAAAGTCCCCCAGTCCAGGGGTTGTTTTTTTATATAAAAACTAACCGACCGCTTTTTCTATCTCTTCGATAGTGGTTGATCCTTCTAAGACCTTTAAAAATCCGTCTGTTTTCATCGGGATCATCCCTTTTTCTTTAGCTTTTTTGGCTAGCTCAGAGATAGTGGGGTTAATGGCTATGAAGTTTTCCAGCTCGCTATCCATTTTAATAGCTTCGTATATGCCGATCCGGCCCTTGTATCCGGTAGAATTACAGTATTCGCAGCCCTTTGGTTCATAAACAACAAGGTCTTCTGTTTTTGGATAGTTTTTAAGGACCTCTGCTGGAGCGTCTTTCAGAAATTCTTCCACCTTTTTAATTTCTTCCGG
>Ga0172381_10001563_pt1 | contig 26612 bp, 32 predicted proteins | sample Leawel6488metaG_FD_119754 | JGI IMG/M metagenome (GOLD analysis project Ga0172381, IMG submission 119754) | Leachate microbial communities from a municipal landfill in Southern Ontario, Canada - Leachate well 64-88 metaG | ecosystem: Engineered > Solid waste > Landfill > Unclassified | place... | reverse complement strand
ATCGAAGACATGATGACAATCCCGACTTGCCCGCGAGAACGGTGCTTAGATTCTACAATGCGCTCGCTCATAGCAATAAGAAAAGGAGGATTGCTATAGCCATGGCGAGCCTGCCAATAGCGTTAGTCAATAAAGTGACAATGGAAAAAGGGGCGCCCAAAGGGATGTTTCCCACAGACCAGAAAGAGTTGGTTCTTATAAAACCATCTGCAAGTACGGCTAGGTTTTCCCGAAAGCCCCTCCTCCCAATATCTTCTTATTATTGTTCAACACGCACCGTATACAATCTGATATATGGGCGTTTTTGCTTTTAGAGGAACAAAAAACTCCACTTTCGTGGAGTTGTTTTTGTTATCCTTACTTTAATTCTACAGTAGCACCGGCTTCTGTGAATTTCTTTTTCATTTCTTCAGCTTCTTCTTTTTTAGCGTCTTCCTTGATTGTTTGAGGAGCTGTTGCGATTGCGTCAACTAAGTCCTTAGCTTCCTTTAATCCTTTTTGAGTTAAGTCTCTAACAACTTTGATGACTTCGATTTTCTTGTCACCAGCTGATGTTAATACTACGTTGAATGAAGACTTCTCTTCTGCGGCTTCACCGGCGGCTACTGGAGCTGCGGCTGCCATCATCTGAGGAGCGGCTGATACACCAAACTTCTTTTCTAAAACTTTTACTAATTCAGCTAGGTCTAGAACAGACATCTTTTCAACTTCTTCAACTAACTTCTTAAACTTTTCAGGAACTTCTACTACTTCGATTTCTTCTGCCATATGTTTATATTTTATTATTTTTTATTAATTTGCCTTTTGATCTCTAATTCCAGAAAGAGCGATAACCAACTTTCTCATATTTCCAGAAAGAACTCCTACTAAGTTGGTAGCTGGAGCGGATAATGTTCCAACCAACTGTCCTAATAACTGTTCTTTGCTTGGTAATTGAGCTAATCGAATTACGTCAGCCATTTCATAGAATTTGTTTTCTAGAAATCCTCCCAATATCTTAGCGTTCACATTCTCTTTAGAGAACTGATAAACTAATTTGCTTGGAGCAATTTCATCTTCATAACCAAAGATTATTGCTACTTCTCCTTCTAGCTTCTTAGAATCAAGTTCAATCTTCTTGTTCTTTAAAGCTATTTCCATCAAACTCTTTTTAGCGACTTTCATTTCGCTGCCTTCCTTCTTAAGATTTTCTCTTAATTTGGCCAATTCTTTAACTTTGATTTTGCTAAAGTCCATAAAAACTATTGACTTCTGCTTTTCAATCTTAGTTTCAAGATTGGAAATGATTGTTTGTTTTTGTTCTCTTGTTAATGCCATATAATTAAAAAATCTGTGATTCCACAGACGACCTCTACAATATTGCTATTGCTTTTTCCTAAGTAGGACTTATAAATGCCTGCTTTCTGTGGAATTATTTATTTATACTCTGATTATATCTATTTTGAGCCTTTTGTCAACTCTTCAGCAATTGCTTCTCCAAATTCTTGTGCAAATTCAGCGTTTTCGCCGGTAATGATATTTCCATCCTTAACAATGGCTTTCCTTTCATAAATACCATCGTTTTGTTGAATAATCTTAATAGCTGATTTATCCATATCAGTGGACCAGACCGTCGCTCTTTTCCCCTGTAAAATTCCTGCCCTCGCTAAAATTGTTGGAGCAATACAAATAGCGGCTAATAGCTTTTTTGTGAGCGTGGTTTTTCTGGCAATATCGTAAGACAGTTCATTGTCTAGTAGTTTAGGGGCTCCAGATCCTCCCGCAAAGATGATAGCATCAAAATCATCAATATTTAAATCGTTGATTAAAATGTCAGCTTTAGCTTCTCCGCCGAATTTTCCAATCGCATTTATTTTATCACAAACCGTTTTAACGTGAATGCCGTTCTTTTCAAGAACTTCTTTAGTGATGAAATATTCTTCATCGCGAAAGTTTTCGGAAGCGATAATAATAGCTACTTTTTTCATATGTAAATATTGTATCATATCTTTTAAATAAAAAAAGAGAGCCTATTAGGGCCTTGTGTATTTATTGGTTTAAACGTTCTTCATACAGAACGTATTCAACTGCAATGGGTTGGTACTTTTTTGCTTCTTTTAAGTATTTCCACTTTTGAAGAATGTAAACGAGTCTATCATCGCTCAATTCTTTTTTTTCCAGTCCAGAATTGCAGATTTTTCCATACATATCTTTTCGCTTTGTAACCACCTCCCCCATTTTAATCAGCATATTAAAGACCGATATCAGATGTTTAGTTTTTTCATCATCTGAAACGTATCTATGTCTTCCGTTTTCATAGACGTAAAGTCTTTTTTTTAGGGCCAAGGCGGTTTTAACAAGCGAAACCATTTCTTTGTCGACCGTAAGGTCTTCTTCTAGCGTTCCGTTCATAAAACCTCAATTGTTAATTAAAAACTGAGTATATCATACTATAAAAAGTAAAAGAGAGCAACCGCTCTCTTTCAATATTAGCTTTCTACTTCGTTCCTTTCTTTTCTTGCCATCTTCCAGTGAATTAGATAGATTGGGAAAGCAATCAATATCATGGTTAAGGCATCAAGCATTCTTTTCTGTCTTTCTGATTTATAGCAGACGTCGCCAGTGTTTTGGCTCTTCCAATTTTCGTAGTCTTTGATCATGTTATCCAATTGGTTCTGTTGTTCAATCGTTATTTCCCCGCTTTCTTTTACGGCTTTAGCATCAATCGCTGAGTAGTAAGGTTGATTGTTGCACATACTATAATCTCTTTTCTCTGCTTCCTGGAATACAGTTGCCTTAAGAGAGGTGTTAATTAGATTTCCCATTCCGACGGCAAAGAATATTAAACTAATTAAAGAAACCGTGTAGAGATAAACTGTCATTACGATTTTTGTTGTTTTAGTCATATTATATATATTTTATCATTATATTATTATCCATTAATCTTCCGTAGTGTCCAATCCCATTTTTAATGGTGCCGATCTTATTGAATCCTACTTTTTTGTATAGATTAATGGCGATTTTATTATCTGTGAAAACATAAAGAATAATTATTTTAACCTTCAATTCCTTTACTGCTTTTTCTATTATTTTTTTCAAAAGCTTTTCTCCTAATCCTTTTCCCCTTGCTTCGCTTCTTAACAATATTCCTGCTTCTCCAATATGTTTTCTTGCTCCAGTATCAATGAGTGATACTGTAGCGCCTCCGCAGACTTCTCCATCTATGTCCAGGAATAGATCAACTCTTTGCTTTTCCTTCCTCTCTTTAAACAGAGTTTTAAAATAATTACTCTCTGCCTTAATGGTCTGTTTTTCTTGAACTGTTATATATGCTTTTTCATCAACCAAAGAATTCATCATTTCTAGGGCCGACTTGATGTCACCTATTTTTGGTTCTCTAAAAGTCACTTTATTCATGGTTTAATTATATCAGAAGATTTACTACTTGACAAATAGTATAGATATGTTATTGTATTAATGATAAAAAATGAGTTTAAAAGTTGGAGGAAACGGACAGTTGACGAATATAATTATGAAGAATTGTTCAGCAGTGAAGAATCCTCATATTTTATTCGCAACAAGGAGTCAGCGTTCGGAACAAAGCCAGCCCAGGGCTAACCTCGAGGCAACCTACGCGGAAATGCATTCTCTAAGAAGGATGCCCGCGTAATTTTTTTATTTCTCTCCATGAATTATTTCTTCCCCATCAATTTTCTTATAAAGCATCTTCTTTAATCCTAGCCACCAGTCAGTAAACTTAACGCTTTTCATTGTTTTAATCATTTCTTTGGCCGAATCAGTTTCTAATGCCTTTTCTACATTAGTAATCCAATCCATGGCTAACTTATTCCCTAAATCATACAATTCTTTAGCGGAAAAAGCTGTTTCAAGCCAATCAGCGTCCTTTGCTATTATTCCTTCTTTTGTATTTCTTTCTTCGATTTCTTTGAAGTATTTACCTATCGCATTCTTGGCTTCTTCCGGAAGATCATTGATTTGATCTTTAAAGGCAGATTCTTCAGCTTTTTTGCTGTCGATATATCGGGCAGCCACTTTATGCAAGTCCCCTATTCTTATTTCTCCATTATCGTGAAAAACAAGAATTGAACAAACTCTTTCGGGGCTGAAATGAGAATTATGTTTCTCATTTTCTAAAACGGTAAGGAGATATCCGATTTGAGCTGCTCGCAAAGCATGCTCACTGACTGAACGTAAATTAGTAGCGCCAATTAGCTTAAAGCCATTATGCTTTTCTTTGCTTAATACTCCCATCTCAAAGATGTAGTTTACAATGTTTTTCATATTTTTAATTATTAAAAGATATTTTTAATGTTTCTTTTATTCCCGAATCAATTGGGTATTCTTTTTCTAAATTATCTATATCTTCATATGATATCCATCGGTATAGTTCGTGCTCCTCGCTTAATTCAATTTCTTCCAGATCGGCCTCTACTTTGTAATAAATTAAAACTAAATTGGCAGCCTCAATTTTTGAAGCACTAAATGCTTTAACAACCTCATACTTATTAAGATTTGCTATTTCTTCTTTGAGTTCCCTATCCAAAGATTCTAAAAGCGTTTCTCCTTTAATAATCCTACCACCAGGTACATCCCATTTTTGTATTTTCTTTTTGAGCAGAACTAAAACCTTTTTATTTGAATTAAAAATTATTCCTTTGACTCCGACTTGATAAGTTGAAAATATTTCTTCCATTTTTATAGTTTTATTCTTTCTAATTCTTCCGGCAAAAGGACTGAAGAGATTACGACTATTAAGAAGCAGGACAATATTGTTAATCCAAGATTAATCAAGAAATTCTCGCCATTGTTTGCTGTGAGTGATTGGAAAATATCAACCATAAGTAGAGAAATTCCTGCAATATAGATAAAGAATCTCCAATCTCTCCATTTGCTGATTTTGAATATTCTTTTATCTATTCTTTGTTTAACAATATAGGCGGCTATTACTAAGATTGTCGAAATAATGCAAAGCCTGAACATGTAAATTAAGGAAGCGACTATTTCATTAGCTGAGAAAGTAAGAGCCCCGCCATAAGTATCACTAACCTGACTAAGTCCCTGATTAATTTCTTGCTCGCTAATAGATCCTCCGACAAAGTAAGGAGCTCCATAAATTGAAAGTACTGAAGAAATTAAACAGATAGCAAGAAAAAGCAAAATGCTCTTTTTGAAAATATCGATACCTCTTATTGCTCTTTGTTGAAAATTTTCCATATTTTTAAATATTACCTTTCCATTCTTCTAAAAACTCATTTAAGAATTCTCTTAAAAACTTATCTCTTCTTTCAGCCATCTTAAGGGCTGTTTTTGTGTTCATATTATTTTTCATTTTCAGCATCTTGCTATGAAAGTGATGGATTATAGAAATATCATCTCTTTCTTCAGAATAAGTTTTTCGACTAAATGGCTTTTCTGGTTTCCACATTGGGATACTGTGAGATCCTCCATAAGTAAAAGTTCTGCCGATGCCAGTTGCTCCAATGCAGTCTAGATTATCAGCATCTTGAACGATCAGTGTCTCTAAATCATTTACAGTTTTACCTTTTTTAGAAAAAGAATATTCTTCATGAAATTCAATACAATGTAATACTTTTATGACATCTCCGTTTTCGACTCCAGCTTGCTCAAGGATTTTTTTAACCAGCGGAAGAGATTTTCTAGGAGAACAGTATTTGCCTCGTATCATGACTCGGTGAATGTCGTGCAAGAAGGCGGCGAGACCAATAATGTATTTATCTCCTCCTTCGGTTTTCTGAAGGTGAAGAGCTAGGTTGTAGACTCTTTTGAGATGATAAATATCATGTCCACTGTTCTCTGAAGTAAACAAATCTTTGATTTCTTTTTCTATTTTTGCTATCGTTTTAGTAAGATTTCTCATTAGAATACAATTATTGAGATATAAGTAGATTATACATTAGTTTGATTGTTATGAAAAGAATAATTTTAGCATCAACTTCACCTCGTCGAAAAGAAATATTTTCTAAAACAAAGCTTCCTTTTGAGGTAAAGGAAAGTAATTACGAGGAAGACATGACCTTGGCAATGCCGCCAATCGAATTAGTCAAATATCTTGCCTATAATAAGGCAAAGGCAGTGGCTGATATAAACAAAGACGCAATAGTTATTGCGGCTGATACTTTTGTTGTCTATAATAACAATTTTTTAGGAAAACCAAAAACCGAAAAAGAAGCTAAAGAAATGCTAATGATGTTGAGTGGAAAAGAACACGAGATTGTTACCGGTGTAGCAATTATTGAAAATGATCATTCAGTTTCTTTTTGTGAGATGGTGAAAGTTTTCATGGAAGACATGTCGAGTGAAAGTATTGATAAATATATAGCAACCGGAGAACCAAAGGATAAAGCTGGAGCCTATGCCATGCAAGAAATAGGAGCCATTTTCATTAAAAAGATAGATGGCGATTTCTACACTGCCATGGGCCTTCCATTGAAAAGGCTTGTTGAAGAGCTTAAAGTTTTCGGAATTAATGTTTTATAGGTAATTTTTGTATTAAAAAAGAGACGCGTCTCAATCTAGATTGATTGAACTCCAATTTCTGGAGCGGTCTCGGACGTAATGGTGGCTGGCTTAATGCTACCCATTTTTGTTTTGGCATTATAAAAGCCTTGTTCACCTTTTTCGGTTGTGAAGGTGATTTTACCGCCATCCAACAGTTTTATGTTACTGATTGTCATCTGTTGTGTTATTCTGTTTTTCAGTTCAAATATAATTCTTTTCGGTTCAGAAGTTCTTTTTAAGATATCTAAACCTGGTCCATTAATGATTTCGACCATATAAATGTTTTACAATATTTAATACATATTGTCAATTTTTTCTAAACAAAAAACCAAGCTCGAGATGAGCTTGGTCTAGTTTAGAGAAATTAGATTCTGCTAACGTTTGTTGCGTTAGGTCCTTTTGGAGATTCTCCTTTTTCAAAAGATACTCTGTCACCTGCTCTTAACTCTTCGTAGCTTACGCCTCTAAGTTCGTTGCTGTGAAAAAATAAATCTTTTTCTTCTCCATCAACTGTGATGAATCCGAATCCTTTGTCTGTTAGGTTTTTGATTGTGCCTTCCATGATTTTAAAGTTTGATTTAATTAATATTTTAAGGTTTTACCCTAAAGCTTAGCTCCTTGAATAATCTCGACTAAATTACTATTAAGTAACTATCTTACAAATGAATGATAGCATTTAATGGTTAATCGGTCAACCTTAATCTGCCTTTTCTTAGAGCTTGCAGGGGCCGATAACAACATTTTGCACTCTTCCCACTTGGCCATCTTCTAGCCTGACTTTTATGCCGTGAGGATGAGAAGAAGAGCTTGTTAATAATTCAGAGACAATGCCACGAGTTAGCTTGCCAGTCCTTTGGTCAGCCTTCAAAACAATGTCTACTTCTAGGCCTATTTTAATATTTTTTCTCTCTTGTCCATTCATACTTATTTTTTAATCTCCTTTTTGACTTTCTTTTCCGGTTCGGACTTTGTAGAAGCTTTCCCTCCTTTATATTTGCCAACCTGTCTTTCATAGGAGTTCATCTTCCCTATATTCCTCACTGGATGTCTTACGAATAGCGTCATATTTTTAATCTTTACTTTTACTAATTACACTTACTTTCGCATTCAAATGATTTTATAGTATCATCTTTATTATTTTCTATGCATGTTTCAACGCATGATTTGCATTGAGTAAATTGAGGATTCTCAATCTGCTGACATTTATTGTTTTGAATGCCGCATTTTGCATATTGTAAACACTTGTCGCCAATCCCATACATCATTGTGCAATAATCAGGAGGATTGGGTCCACATTTTATATCTAGCCCATGGCAATTCTCTAATTTACAAACTGAATTTCCTGTCTCTCCTTCGCAAACCTCCTCCCATACTCTTAAACATTTTTGTTTTTCTTGGCACCAAGTGTAGCCAGCTGAACCAATGCAACCATGTTCATCCTTATCTCCTCCGACTACATTTTTAATGACCCGGCATTCTTTTATTGAAAATTCACCTGGGAAAAGAACATCGTTGGAGAAATAAGGGATCTGCTCAACATCTTTATTGTTTTTTACTAAGAAACACTGGGCATTAACAATTGGCACTCCGGAACCTTCTTGAATAAAAGCAACATACCAGCCATCAACAGCTTGTTCAGTCTTAATTGACCCGATAGGAAAATCGTTGCTGGGGTAATTTTTTAATTCTGGGAATTTTGTTTTTAATGTTTCAATCGCCACTGATTCGCTCATTGCTACAGGTGCTTGATCTACGGGTTTTTTGGAATAAAAATAGTAAGCTGCTAATAAAAGTAGAATAACTAAGGCTATTACGATAACTAATGATTTGTTTTTCATATATTTTTGTTTTTAAAGTTTAATTCATTATATCCGTAAAACCATAAAAGCGCCAATGGAAGACCTTGGTTAAAAACAAGATAACATTAAAGTGAACTAGCTTTCTCTTTTTCCGTGCATTAACATATTAACGGCTTGTTTCATCGAGCCAGCCAGTGTTACATCTCCGGCATTAACGAAAAATATTTGATCAGCATTTTCGATCGTGTTTAAACGATGAGCAATGATTACTTTAGTTGTTGAGCTGGGTAGTTTTTTTAATATTTCTTCAAGAAGCTGCTCAGTCATAGTGTCTACGTTAGCTGTTGCTTCGTCAAGGATTAATATTTCTGGACTGCGCAAAACTGCACGCATAAAAGCAATAAGCTGTTTTTGTCCCAAGCTCATCGAGTCGCCACTAGAAAGTATCTCGGTATCAATTCCCTTTCCAAAATGTTTCAAAAGATTAAAAAGGTTGAGATTTTTTAAAACCTCTATTAATTGTTTTTTTGAATAATCTTTGTATTTTTCATTCCCGCAAATAATATTGTCCATTATGGTTCCAGAAAAAAGGAAGGAATCTTGAAGAATGAAGCCTATTCTTTTTGTTCGTTCGCTGGCCTCGTAGGAGCGAATATCTAGTCCATCAAGCAAGACCATTCCTTCGGTTGGATCATACAATCTGGCCATGAGCGAGGCGGTGGTTGTTTTTCCTCCTCCAGTCGGTCCAACGATAGCATAGGTTTTTCCTTTGTCTAAACTAAAATTAATATTATGCAAAACCTTATTTCCATCAGGATATGTGAAAGAAACATTTCTAAATTCCAATATTGAGTTGTTATCAAACTTTTCTGAAGCTATTACTGGCATGTCGGATTTCAATTCAAGAATCTCTGAAATACGGTCAATCCCAGCTAAAGCTAATTGCAGTGATGACCAGACCGCTGCCATTTGTCGTAAGGGGCTATAAAAGTTATTAACATAGAGCAAAAAAGCAACAAGTAAACCAACGGTAAGATTGCCTTGGGTAATAAGGTAGATACCGAAAGCTAAAACAATAAGCTGGGCAATGTTTCCCGCTAAAGTATAGATAGGCAAGAAGATATTACTAGCGATACCAGAGCTTATCGATGCTTTGTAATTTTCTTCGTTAACCTTTTTAAATTTATTGCGGAAATAATCAAGACGATTAAAGGCGACAATTACTTTAAAATTATTAAAACTTTCTTGTATCTCGGCACTCATTGTCCCTAACGTTTGCAAGCTTTTTAGGTTCGTTCGGCGGACCCAACCAGAAAGAATTTGAGTTATTATTAATATTCCTAGTGCTGGGAGAAGAGCACTAAAACCAAGACTAATATTTAATACGACAAGAAGTATTCCCGCTCCAATAATAATCATTATATTATTTACAAACGGCATTAGTGCTTGAGAGAAAAACTGATTTAACTTGTCAGTATCATTATTTATACGCGAAATAAGATCACCAGTTTTGTTCTGATCAAAAAATTCTACTGGCAATTCTTGAAGCTTGTTGAATAAAGCATTACGTAGATTGAAAAGCATTCTTCGTCCAACTCCTCCCATTGCGGTCATTTGAATATAGGTTGAGAAAAAGTTAAGAATATATACTAAAAGAAGTATAGCAGAAAAAATAAGCACTCCTCTAATATTGCTAGTCTGGATATACTTATCGATAATATCACTAATAAGGATAGGCGCGTAAAGAGTAGCGGCCGAGCTAACTAAAACGGCCACAAAGGCAACGAACATGTTTTTCTTTTCATTTGCTAGAAAAGGCATAAGACGGTCAAAGGCCGTGCGGAAAAGACCCTTTTGTTCATTATTATCGGTTTTAAGCTTGTAATTCATAGGTGTTAATACTACGTTGCGATTTATATATCTGAACATATTCCGGAGAAGTTTTCATTAATTCTTTATGCGTTCCCATGGCTAAAAGTTCTCCTTCCATTAAAAGTATGATTTTGTCATAATCATCAACTGAAGCTATTTTCTGTGCAATTGATATTAAAGTTAAGCCAGGATAATTTTCATTAATATGTTTGATTATTTTCTGTTCAGTCATGGTATCAACTCTAGCTGTGAAGTCATCAAGGAAGAGAACCTTTGGATTTAGCGCTAAAGCACGGGCAAGCATGATACGTTGTTTTTGTCCGCCTGAAAGACTTGTTCCTCTCTCTGACACAATTGTATCAAGCTTATTCGGTAAAGCATCTATAAAATCATTAAGCTCGGCTGTATCAATGGCTTTTTTGAGAGATTCATCGTCGACGGTATTGCTGAAAGCAATATTTTCTCGAAGAGTCATGTTGAAAATAATACTATCTTGAAAAACAAAACCAACCTGATTATGAAACGATGATTTTTCATAATCATCTATATTTTTACCTTCATATTGGATGCTTCCCGATGTTGGTTTTAATAAGCCAGTTAAAATATATAATAGTTGAGTCTTGCCAGCCGCGGTCGGTCCAATAATTGCCGTTCGGCTTCCCGCTTTTACATTGAAAGAAATATTCTTAATCACTTCCTTTTCGTCGAAGCGAACCGAGACACTATTAACACTAATATTCCCCTTTATGTCAGCAATTAAAGTTCCATCTTCTTTTTCTTTAGGAGCGTTTAAAACTTCGAGAATACGACCATAAGAAGCATCGGCTTGAGCAATGGCACTGCTCATGAATCCTAAAAGAATTATCGGGAAGATAAGAAGAGAGATATAGCTATTAAAAGCAGTAAAATTTCCCAGTGTTATTGCGTTGTTGATAACAAAATAGCCCCCTAAAGAAACGACAACTAAGGTTGCAATATTAGCAAGGAAAGTAATGATTGGTATTAATCCTGAAAAAAGACGCAAGATGCTCATGCTGATACTTTTTGCTTCAGTGTTGGCAGCAAGGAATTTATCTGTTTCAATCTGTTCAGCGTTTAAAATGCGGATTAAAGCTGCTCCAAAAATACTTTCATGGATTACCTTGTTCAACCAGTCAATGGCTTCTTGAGCCTTTTTAAACAGTTTAGCTACTCTTGTAGAAATTACAAAAAAGGCAATAGCGATAAGCGGCATGATGGCAAGAACAGCCAAAGCTAGTTCCCAATCAATTAAGAGAAGCATAGTGGTCGCTCCAATAATTAAAAAGACTGACGAAACTAACGAAGACAATGCTTGGGAGACAAACATCTTTATTGCATCAATATCCGAAGTTAAATTTGTTAATAGTTTTTCTGGAGTTACCTTGTTGATATATGAATATTCTTGAACCGATATTTTATCAATTAGTTTTTTACGAATATCTCGAGCAACTAATTCGGAAGTATATATTTGAACTAGACTTTGAAGATAGGAGAAAATAAAGACACCCAAAGCCACTAAAGAGAATTCAAGAATAGTTTTATTTAAGACAAAATTACCACTTGTATAAGTATCGATCGCACTAGAAATAATTTTTGGCACAAAAAGGTTTAAACTGTTAGCAGCAAGAGTTAGGAAAACCAAAAGTATGACTAGTAGTAGGTATGACTTAAGAAGTCCAAAAATACTCGCTTTTCTTTTTTCTTTTTTTGTTTTTTGCATATTGAAAGATACTTAAATATATCATCTTATGTATTCGATTACAATTGGTACAAAAACTAAAAAAGACTAAAAGTATTTAGTCGTTTAAATTAACAGTATTGCACTATTTCTTCATGCAATGCTTAACAGCATTTTTAATAATCTTTGAACTTGATTGAGTTTTACTTCCCCCTACATTGAAGACCATTTTAATTCCTAACTTATCGCAAACCTCTGCCTCGGGAATGTCTTTGGGGTTCTTTCGGTCTCCCCCATTAGCAAAGATGTCAGGATTGACTTTGGCGAGCGTTTTGCAGACAGTTTTATCCTTATCTATTGAGATTACAACTTGATCAACCATTTTCAAGTTTTTGATAATTTCAGCCCTTTCCCCTACCTTCATGAAGGGCACAGAACCTTTGACTTTTACTTGGTTGTCATTATTAATTATGACTATTAAATAGTTCCCTAATTTTTTAGCCTCCTTGAACATAGATATATGTCCGGAATGTATGGGATTAAAATATCCGGAGACACAGACAGTTTTAATGTTTTTCTTCATGGATTTATTATATCTTAAAAAGAAAAAAGCGCCAACAAACGGTTACTTTTCCATAAAAAATAGAATGGGATTAACCATTCTGCATAAAAACACTCTTTGGGTTGAACGATTAGCGGTTACACGGAACTCTTTTGGCAGCCATTGCTTCGCGAAAATCGTCACGATAATAACAATGGTCAGGCGGAAGGCCGTAATTATTATCTTCGTTATAGCCATCATCGTCATCATCATCGTAGTCGTTGTAGTGACTAGACCCATATGAGTTGCTTCTATACGTTGAAGATTTTTCTACGTTCACATACGCAACCGCTGATTGTCCTCCAGTGCTAGCAGTGACCTCAACCTCACCAATTGCTCTTAAGGTTAATTTTCCTCTTGAGTCAATACTGGCTCGGTTTGTTCCGCTACTAACTCTCCATCTTACTTTAACCGAGAGCACGTTGTTGTATTCGTCGTATGCGGTAGCGGTAAATTGTTTTGTTTCGCCAATCCTGGCATTATTAACATAAGCAGGACTGATTTCTAGGTAGTCGACATTCGGTACGTAATTTGTCGGAGCTTGGGTGACAGCAACAGTTTCAGAACAGCTTTGGCATGTGGTGGTTGACGTGCAACCAGCTCCGAGCGCCATAAGAATCAACATTACAGTAACGATGCTAGTTAGCCTCATTTCAATCACGGGAGTGTTTTCGCTCCTGTAAATAATAAACGGTTAATTTACTAATTACAGAAGCGATTAATTATTAATGATCTTTTATATAATATGAAACTAGTTAGCAGTTTTGTCAAATACGGGTAAATATTGCTTGTATAGAAAGAAACTAATAATTTCCGATAAAAAAAGAGGAAATGTTCATTCCTAATATGAGAATTCACGAATACAATTTTAAAAAAGACTAGATGGTTCTAGTCTTTTAATTTTGAAATTAGAAAAATATTAGTGAGTAAGACGGAAAATAACTATACCAGATCCGCCCGCACCGCCAGGAGTATTGTATTGAGAGCCTCCACCTCCTCCTCCGCGGCCGTTTGTGCCTGCTGTTCCTGTGTTTCCACCAGTTCCTCCAACGCCAGACCCGCCTGCACCACCAGTTCCTCCAGTGGCCCAGCCACCTCCACCTCCGGCATAGTAAGTAGCTGTACCGGTAATTGAGCTTTGTATTCCAGGTCCTCCTGCACCTCCGACTGTAGCAGTTCCATCTCCACCAACACCACCAGCTCCGCCTCCTCCACCAGAGCCAGTGACAGAACTAGTGCAAGCAATTCCAAGTCCACCAGCATATCCTTGACCTGAAGTTCCGCTACCAATAGCGCTACCGCAAATAGAGCCACCACCAGATCCTCCCGTACCTCCGACTCGATTACCACCGTGACCACCTCCGATTGCGGTTAAGCTACCAAAAATAGAATTGCTACCATTAGTAAAACTTGCTCCGCCTGCACCGACGGTGACAGGAACTGTTCCAGAAACAGCCAGACTCGAACCTTGTAGTAATCCACCGGCTCCTCCGCCAGCTCCTCCAGGCCAATATCCGTCTAAACTTCCTCCACCACCTCCTCCAACAATAAGATACTGAACGGAATTAACTCCAGTAGGAACGGTCCAGCTAGTTGTTCCTGCTCCGCTTAAGTAAGTACAACTACAAACTTCTTCCGTGGTACTAATGTCAGTCTTAGAACATTGAACTTGGGCGTTAGTTGCTGCCGCACAAGTACTGGCGTAAGAAGGAGCACCTGATCCGCCGGTTGTTCCCTGTCCAGTTGAAGCGGTATATGAATAGCCAGTAGAATTAGAAAGAGTTGCGCCGACAGTAAAGTCAGTTCCGTCAGTAGAAGTGTAGCTGTAGGCAGCGCCAGTATTAGGATCACTTGGCAGAGCTGCAATGTAGGTTGGAACTAAAGCGTTCTGTAGATTAGTACAAGCTGAATCAACTCGACAAGTGGCAATAGGATAACTGCCGCTTAATGTTTTGTAAACGAGTAGAGATTTCCTCATCGCATTAATGTCAGATTTCCTTTTAGCATCATTAGCGGAATTAATTGCTCCGTTCATGGAGAGAATCAGGAAGCCAGAAAGAATACCAATGATGGCGATGACAACAAGAAGCTCTATTAAGGTGAAACCTTTATTTGTTTTCATAGAATATATTTTATTTATTTCATATATTCTACCAAAGAACGTTAAAAAAGAAAAGGCTGGATAATTCCAACTTCTGATTTTGCAAAGTAACGGGACAAACTCCTAATTTTTTGATTATTGGTTTTTAGTTATCGTACTGATTATTTCTGAGTCTGACGGTACTCGTACGACATTAGGTAAATGATAAAAAAATGAGTCTGGGGCTTCCGAAGCGATAACTAATTTATTTAATCCCATCGCCATTCCAGCTTCATATCTTGCACTTTTAGCATCTTCACACCAGAGATAAATGAAAATATCACAATTTCGAATTCCCTCTCGTTCTTTTTGTGCATATTCATCCCAATTATCTTCATGATAATCTGTTGCCCAATCAAAAGTAATTTCATAGCCAGCCTCTCGTACCATTTTCATGACCTTTATTGCTCTTGGTATTTTTTTACCGGCCACATATATTTTAGGTTTGATTGTCATATAGTTAATTATACTATAAAAGGAAAAAGTTCCAAAGCTGTATTACGGTTATTATAAAAAGTCTTACAGAATAAGCTTCCTAAATTTGCAGGGACGGTGAGATGTTATCGGAACTTTTTTAAGGTATAAAAAAAGAAACCTTACGTCCCAATCTCAATGGATTGTTTTGATAGGTTTTAGACGTTTTCTTGAATCACTCTTCCCAGTCGGCTATCATTTGCCGAACGGTTTCTAGAGATGCACCATGTTTATTTCTGGCAGCAGCAACTTCAGGGTCAGGATGTGGCATCGCTACGATATCGACCTGATACCCTGCAGCTTCAGCTACAGACATATAACGTGTAAAATGTGCACGCTGAACATTGGTATTGTCACAGATAACGATTGGCACACCCCTCTTTAAGCTTTCGCAGAATGCTTTGAAGTTTTTTTCATGATTCTGCGAGAGAAGAGACGGATCGTGGACATATTTGCCATTGGCATAGAAGTAATTATCCGTTGAATGGATTACTCCTATTTCTCCGGCCAACAACTTCGCTACTGTGCTTTTACCGCTTCCGGGCATCCCTCTCATAATAATAGCTCGTTTCATTAAGGGCCTCCATTAATAAAAACAATACAATAAAACTATTGTATTGTCAAATGCAGGCCAAGTCGAGCTCGAACCCCAGGGATGTATACCCCACAAGGATAATTTAAGTGCTTTTATTTTATCATAACGACGCGACTTGAGCTATCTAAAAAGTGACAAAAGTGACACAGAATCATATATAAAAGTTACAGGCCTTTGTCACTATCAAGATTTTCATTCCCTGGTCCTCTTGTTATTTTAAATTCTACTGGATGTCCAGTTATTCCAAAATGAGCTGTTTCTAAGTGTGCCGTGTGATTTATATTGAAAAAGACAAGACCTTGAAAAATATTTTCTCCTGATATAACAATCGATACTTTAAATGTTCTATTGTTTTCATCAATTAAATCAGGGTGATGTCCTCCGCAGTCTTTCTTATTGCTTCTAAAATATTTTATAGTATTAGAATCTGCATTATAAATATCAATATCCATTACTTGTGCTTTAGGATCCCAACGTCCCCAAAAGAAGGGCTTTTCAGGACTAGAAGATTTTAACTCAAAAACTTTTAGTAATCCTGTGGCTCCTATTATTTCTTGTCTTTCTGAATCTATAACAATAGCATATTCAGAATTTATATATTGTTCTTCAATTTTTATATTGAATGTTTTATCAACTACCATAAAATTATAATTGGCTTGGTATGTCGGGCAAAGAATCAACTAAACGAAGTAATTGATTCGCCATATGTATAATATCGGCTACTTCTTTTGGATCTGAAAAAGTGACTTCGCGATGACTCGACGGATTTTTATATGCCCCAATAGATCCTGCAAAAAGTTCCATTCGTGCTGTTTGTTCTCCTGGATCAGCACTTGTATCTGTAAGTATACCGTCGCCAGGATTAAAAGCCTTTCGCATTAATTTTACTCCAAGATCACTATTAGTAAGATTGGATTTCTTCCTAACCCTTACTTCTACCTCCTTAAAAGCTTGAAAAACTGCTGTATCGTAGTCTCCTTTGATAAAAGATTGTTTAGCTGTTTGTACAAGAATAGGATCAAGGCCTTCTGATGGAAGTAAATACCCCTTTCTATATGCTTGAAAATCCTGAGCTTCGATTACTTTTTTACCTTTACGGGTAACAAATGCCCAATCGCCTGTTTGCCCTGGCTTGGGAGCAACGAATCCTTCACGTTCAAGATACATCCATCCTTCCATAAGGCATTCTGCGTATTTCTCTAATTGTCCGACTCCTATTTTTTCTGTAAGCTCTCGATCAGATATCAAGCTAAAATTATATCTATTAATATTAGGTTTATTCTGAAGATAACGTAAAATGAATGGAGCTAATTCTTCTGGTTCCATTTCAAAGACTTCTTCTGGTGGTGGTGCTTCTTTCCAAAATGACATAATATTTTTTATTTAATTTTTTTATATAAGTGAGGGTTTACTCTTTTGTCTACTTCAAGCAATAAGCTAAAGAAGCCAAATAGGTTTTGCCTTGCTTCCCAGTCTTTATTATCTTCCACTTCCCTATTATCTTGTTTCTTCTCTTCGTTTTTGGGCCCTTTCATATTCTTCTTTGTCATGGGTTTATATACGATTTCTACCAGCTTTAATAATTTAGTTGCCGATTCTAAAGCATCTTGATCGGATAGTTCTATATCAAATTTTTTCTTATATATTGCTTTAAATTCTTTTAGCGCTTTATTAGAAATCATGTACTAATTTATTTACCCCTTGCTATGTCAGCTTGCTGTTGCATATATTCATCACCAGCTCTATCAGCTTCTTCAGAGATTGCTTCTTCTACTATTGCTTCTTGTTCTTCAAATTTTCTTCTACGCTCGTCTAGTGTTTCTTCTTCGTACATCCAATAATCAGTGCCTGCAACCCCATAGTCATAACCGAGAAGTTTTTGTGCTGATAAAGAGAGGCTAGTTTTTTCACCATCAAATTCTATCATACGGTCGTTTATTACTTTAGCTTTCTTGGTTTCATCACGACTAAATACTAATTCTGCACCGACTGGGATATCCACCATGCTAAATTTAAAAATAGATCTTCTTGCACGAGCCAAATGAAGTGCTTGCTGGTCTTCTTTATTATCCACAAAATCATTTTTTGGAGTTATATTTTCAATTTCAACTAATTTTAAAACTGATACAACTCTTTCGGGTGATATTTGAAAAAACTCTCTTCTAGGATTTGTTCTGTTGTCACCGAAAGCATCATGTAGTTGATGTTCTACAAAAGCAGAATTTTCTACAGTACATGCATAAAAACAAGTGAAAGGAAGAGGAATGCTTGTTGAAGAGCTAAGCTCCCTAATTCTTTGCTCTAGACTTGTAGAAGTTTTACCAATCTTTACATATCCTGGCATTGCCTCATTTATAAGAAGGTAGACTATGTCCATAGTTTGTTTATATATTATTTGATTTTTTATTATTACTTATTTTATCTAATTCTGGCTGGATAATCTCTATGAATAATTCCATTTTCTCGACTGCCCATTTTTTTAATTCATCGTTAATTATTGCATCATTTTTCAAGATGCATATTCTTGACCACCTCTCTCCCCAATCTTTTTCAAATAGAATATCTTCTCCATTAAATGATTGTTCTAATTTATTTTTTAGAATTGCTTCCACCTTGGTAATTAGTTCTTTATTTAATTCGTGATTTGTTTTTTCAAAATGAAGTTCAACGCCAAATGTCTTTGAACGATTATGGAATGACCATTCGAAGTGCACTCCTCCGACGCCTGTTGAAATTTGATAGTATGCTCGTGATTGAGGTTGATGATAGTCTTTTCCAGACATCATTTCGATTAATTCTTTATAAAAATTGAAATATTCCTCATTTTGAATTGATGCTTTTGCGTATTCAATATTTTCTTTTCTTTCGGATTGGATTATAAAATCCTTTGCTTCTGGTAAGGGAATTAGAATGACCGATTCGAGCCCGATTGTATTTGCGTCAATTTCATAAGGAGTAAGCTTTACACAGGTTATGTCTATGCCAAAATTCCTTAACCAAAGCACAGAGGCTGTAACTTCTGGCCTATATTCTTTTGAGGCAATTATTATTCTTGGTCTATCATTTAATTCATTAAACTCATCATCCTCGATAAAATTCATTAACTGATTTTTTGATTCTTCTTCGTTTAATTCTACGCTATTTTTTCTGTGATATTCTTGGTATTCTTTAGTAACCTGATCAAATGTTAGTGTTGAGCAATATGCAGCATATTTTATTGCCTGGAGATCAACATTTTTACCGCTATCGTCTCGCTTGAGTTCAATGATTACTAAGTTCCCTTTTGTGTCTATAGCCAATAAATCAAGCCTCTCGTTAGTCTTATCAAATTTATCATACTCTGTTGTTACGATAAGAAGTTTTTCCCCTAGAACATCAGGATAATCTTCTACCCATTTTTCAATATCTTGACGCTCTAAAATATTGTGCGATTTAAAATCTGTTTGATCGCATTTTATTATTTTTTTCAAATCTTTTTTGTATGTAAACAACATAAAATTGCTACTTTATTATTTTATTTAATTCTTCTAATATTTTGACCATTCCTAAGGTATCACGTTCGCAATAAGTGAGTAGATTATTATAAATTTCTTCTTTTTCCTCTTGACTTATTTTATCGCCTATCATGTCTCCCCACTTATTAGAGGCTGTTCCACCTCCATGTATGGCTAATTCGTCATAAGATAAATTTGGTACAAGCACTGGTAAAACTTCTTTTATGGATGCACTGCCATGAAAATCTTTGTGAGCGTAATATCCTTTTTTAAAAATTTGCATTAAATCAAAAACTCGGTTATTTACATTTTCGAAAAATGTTTGAAATTCTGGATATCTCTCGCCTATTTCGACATTGCATCCTTTTTCAAAACTCATATTCCATGCAAGCACGCTCCCCTTATCACCTATTAAATTTTTTAGACTATTCGCAAGACCAAAAGATGGATCCTCCCAGCTCCTTGATAAATATGGATAGTGTTTTACTTCTCCGTTTGGTTTTTCTTGAATATGTAGGGAGTATTGAAAAACCATGCGTTGATATGGCTTATAGCCGTCACAAAGAGGAACTCCTGGTGCAAAGGTTTCGTAGTCAAGAAAATATAGCGGATATTGCAACTGACCCAATTCTATCTTAATATTTTCTTTTTCAATGATCACAATATCTTGTTTGACAACATTATAATGACGCAAGCCCGCCTTAGAAGTAACGATACCATCGGGAATATCTTTTATTTCCAATATTCCTTCATTAACTAATGAATTTAGTTTATCTTCGTTCAATCCTCCTGCAATAGCATAGATGGAATTTTCAGGAATATCTTTCCAGCAATAATCTAAAAAAATACATTCATAAGGATTATCGCATTGTTTTAATATTCTAGTAGCAAATTCATCATCTTTTTTTATAATTTTTAATGCATCCTCTATTTTAATTTTCACATCATCTTCCAAATCGAGAACTTTTTCAGTTATATCTTCTTTCTGTAATAGTTTTTCAGATTCAATTTCGCCATGACGAATATACTGATTATTTATGTATAATAAATAAATTTTACCAATTTTGTAGCCAACGCTTTCAAAACAAATTTTTTGAAAAGATAAATCGTAAATATTTATATCTTTGACTTTAGTGGAACTTTTTACTTCATAGATGTTCCAACTTTCACCATCTTCATTTAACTTAATAATATCTGCTCTACAAAACAAATCTTTACCCGATATAGTCGGCTGAAAAATTGCAGGCGACTTTTTGTCCATTAATTCTTTAGTTATAACGATAGAACTATCAAGGTTTTTCGCTTGAACGTTTACTCCGTCGGGAAAAAGCTTGTATGCATAAGTTTCGATTTCATAACCCTTATCAAACAGCTTTTGTAAATTTTCATCTATTTCTTCAGGAATCAAATCTTTTCTGTGCTTCTGAAGCCAGAGATATTTAGGACATTGGATATATTTTAGAAAATCTGACTTGGTAAGCATTTGTCTAATTTTTATAATAAATTTTATTATTTAACGATGAACTTTACCATTTTTCTTTCTTATTAATTGTTTTGAATTCTTTTAATGCTTTTTTGGAAATTACATATTTAATCAATCACAGAAACATACATACATCTACACCAGCCACCAAGAGCTTTTGGATTTAATTTACACGTACATTCTTTTACTGGGATGGGCATTTCTTTCAATGCTTGCTCTATTGTAAAAACTTTTCCTGACAACTTCTGGCATTCTGGGCATGATTGATCATTGCAGGTCAATATTTCTACTCTTTTGAAGTAATCTAATTTTTCTAGAATAATAAGTTCGCATCTAGCTACTTCTTTTAATATATAAAAACAATCTTTTCCCTGTTCGTGAAGAAAAAGAGCTTGGTTAAAATATATCATTTTAATTTCTTGCCAATCATCTTTTTTTATATATTCTTGCAATAGATAATTAGAAAGACCCCAAAGAACATCATCTTCTTTCGGTGGAAACCCGAATTTTTTAGATAAACTATCTTTGACTGCTAAATATTTTTTTTCACTAAATAAAGGAGAATCGCTTAATCTTTTTTTAAATTCTTCTGTAATAGCGATTTCGTGCCATTCTTCTTTAATTTTTTCTGCTTCGTCTTTTGTTATAACCACGCGAACATTATCTTTTGGTCGAGTGCGAACAAACATAAATTCACCACAATGAGGACATTTTGTTTTAGATCCTGGAATTTTAGAAAGAGATTTGTGGCAATAAGGACACTCTGCCTTTCGTTCATCCTTTGCTTCGCGGTATTTACTGGTATTATTGGCGAATAAACTACTTAAAAAAGACATAATTTTACAAAATAAAACACCTCAAAAGAGGTGCCACTATTAACTATTGAATTGTTTATTGCTGTTTTCATTGGCTCAATCATATATCTAAAGATACAATAAATCAATGTGATGTATCTTTTTGAAATTATAATTTATTAGATAGGTTAAGGAGAGGCCCATTTTTAATAATTAAACCCTTATCAATCATATCATCAACGATATCCTTCAATCTGTCGCTTTCTTCTGGGTCTATCCTTGCTATGCCAAATAAAGGCTTAATACTCTGAACTAAATTATCATAAGCAAGTCCAAATTGTTCTTGAATTAAATACAGTAAAGCATTTTTAATCTCAATCGCACTAATATAATTTAATTGACGATGAGTCTCATCTCTTTCCACTCTAAAACTAGAATAATTTTCCCCGACTTTATAAATAAACCCTTTATCTTCTTTGTTTTTTTCTACGTCATCATTATTCATAGCTATCTTCAAGGCTGCATCAAAATTTTTCTGAATATTGTTACCAGCACGACCAACCCCAGTTAAATCTTTTATTCTCTCCATGAGAATATCGATATGTATTGGTCCTTCTTCGGATACGATTGATGCAATAAAATTAGCAAAAGAATATTTTTCATTAGGTTTCATAACGACCTTGCGATTCCATTTTTTTGTATATTTTTTATATTTTGTTCCAACGGATCCAATGTCTAAAGGAATAGAAATAAGACTTTCCCCAGAAGATTCGACATTAACACTATTATTTTTAGCTGGGAAGGACTTGTCTTTTATTGATCGATTAACATTTTCGATAAGTAGTTTTATTGATTCTTCACGATTTCTAAACCACTCAGTAGACCATATGCGATATATTTTCCAACCCATATTTTGTAAAATTTCCTGCCTAAGAATATCTCTATCTCTAGCAGAACATGAACTATGGTAAGAAGCACCGTCACATTCTATACCTATTGAATAGTTATTATTTGCTTTTGGGTTTCTGACTGCTAAGTCAATCCTAAATGAACCAACTCCAACTTGAGCATCAACTTTAAAACCAGCCAACTCAAGTTTTCTTTTGACAGAGTCTTCAAAGTCATTTGTTTCTTCTGATAAAGCCATGGGAGCTTCTTTGCATTCATTAAGAAAACCAGTTTCTGCATATTGGATGTAATTTTTAAGTCCCATTGCACCTTTGTTTTCTGGATTGATTCCTGATAGTTCGGCTGATCTAATTGAAGTTATTAATACAGTTTTCCATTTAGCTCTAGTAACTAAGACATTTAATCTTCTCCATCCCCCCTCATTATTAATTGGACCAAAATTAAGTGTCATTTTGCCATCTTGAGCTTTCCCATATCCAATACTAATCATGATCACATCTCTTTCATCGCCCTGAACATTTTCCAAAGACTTAATAAAAAACGCATCATTTTTTTCGGAATCAACAAATGGTAGTAAGTCAGTATTATTTAGTAATTCTTCTTCAAGAGCATTTTCAATAGCTTCTTTTTGGGAAGCATTAAGAGCGACAACTCCAAGTGATTTACTCGGTTCTGTTTTAAAATGCTTAATAATAAGAGTTGCAGTGTGTCTTGCTTCTTTTCTATTAATTCTACTGCCTCCTCTGTCCCAAATACCATCTGATACATATTCAAGAACTACGCCAGTTGAGTTAGAATCAATTTTTGGTGTAGGAATAGTTATTAAGCGATTGTCATAGTAGTAATGATTAGAAAAATTAATTAATCTTTCGTCTCGACTTCGGTAGTGCCATCTGAGATCTGTTTCCTGAAAAAATGGCACGGTAGCTTTGCAATCGTCAAGTAAAGACTCCAATTCTTCAATTTGTCCATCTTCCCATTCTCCTGAATCATTAACTATGTTGCTTCTAAAAAAATAAGTTGGTGGAAGTTGCTTGGAATCGCCAGCAACAATAACTTGTTTTCCTCTTAAAATAGAAGGAATAGCCTCTGGCGTTGGGAGCTGTGAAGCCTCATCAAAAATAACCAAATCAAAAGTAAATGCTCCAGGTTTGAGAAATGTTGATACAGATAACGGGCTCATTAAAAAACATGGTTTTAAGGTTTGCAAAACTTGTGGAATTTCATTAAATAAAACTCTTAAAGGTTTTAATCTTTTTCTTTTTTCCATTTCCTTTCTTAAGATGCCCACGCCATTTGCATTCCCAAAGCCAGAATGAGCAAGTTTAACTTGTCTAGCAATTTTAGCTGGTTCAGCGACAACATTAATTAATACAAGTTTCCTAATTTTCTCATCTAAGTCTCTGAATTTATTTATTAAATCTTCTTGAGATCTTTCAGAAAACTCACTCAATATTTGTTTAGAATGAATTAAAGCATCAATCCATAATGAATAAAAGCGTTTCTCAAATATTTGTGAAGAATTATTAATACTTTTTTTATTGATATTTTGTAAAAATGGGAGCAAGTCATAATTAGCACAATTTTCTATTAATCGACATGTTGTTTGCCAACTTCTAACTTCAGATTGGGTTAAGCTTTTATCAATTAACGTAGATATTTTTATTATTTCTGATAACGGCACATCGTCAATCTTTATTTGTTTGTAGAAGCCATCAGGCCAAAAATTATTTAGCTCAATCAAAATATTATCAATATCTTGTTTATTTAAATTAATAATATCAACCATTTGAGCGAAATTATTAGATTCACTTTCACCAAATTTAGGATTTTCGGCTAATTTAAATTTTGTTTCTTGAGCCCAAATTTTAATAGCTTTTGCGGTTTCGTATGTATTTTTTAATTCTTCTAATTCTTTTATTACATAAGATGATGATTGTTCATTGGTAAAACCAAATTTTAAAATTTTTGGCCCTAAAAGACTTTCTAAATCTAATATCTTTTTTGCCTTATCGGATAGGTCTGATACAAGATAAATATTTGCTTTGGTTTTTTTATCTATAACCTCTATACAAGTTTTTTTATCTCTTAGGTATTGTAGATTAAATTTATTGTACCAGTGAGGGTATGCGTTCTTAAGGTGTTCAAAAATTTCAATAATATCTTCGGGTTTTCTAGATGTAAATGAATAAAAGGCATTTTGATATGTCGTTTTTTCTTCTAAAATAGTTTGACATTCAATAATCTCTTTTGTAAGAGATTCGCATTCACTAAGTGATTTTTTATGCCACCCTTTTACTAAAGTAGTAATTGAAGCTAACGAATTAAAAAACCCTACAGAAGAAAAAAGGTCTGGCAAGCGTAAATCTAATTTTGGAAATAATAAATCTAATTTTTTAGCAATTAATTGAATTTCACTACAAAAAGATATTAATTTTTTTAAATTTCTTTCTAATCTTTCTAGGGTAATCAAATCAACACTATCAATTTTCATTCCTCTTAGTGGGTGTTCGTTCCTTTTACTAAAATCATCTGAATGATTATCAACTTCGTTTAATACGCTGAGAGCATTTTCTAATTCAGGCATCGAAATTTCTAATAGATTTTGCCAATTAGATGGAAGTGGTGCTTTTGTGATATCTATATTGGATAGTTTTTCATATTTTCCATAGGCAGAAAAAAGGCTTATTCCTAGACTATTATTAGTATCATGCAAGCATCTAACATATTCATTTAATTTATTACGATTTGCAATTAATTTTGCAAGATCTTCATCAAGATTTTTTGCTATCTTTATATCATCATTGAGTTCTAGGGTTCGCTTTAATTCATCGACAACCTTTTTTTTGCCAGACTTTACTCCATGAGCTTCTAAGCAATATTGACCGAGATTTAATTCTTGAAGTCGATTATGAACAACATTTAAAGCTGCCATTTTCGCACTAACGAATAGCACTCTTTTTTTCTGACCAAGTGCGTGAGCAATAATACTGGTAATTGTTTGACTCTTGCCGGTACCAGGAGGGCCGTGAATTACAAGATTTGCTCCTTTGGCTGCCAAAGTTAAAGCTCGTAATTGACTCGAATCAGATTTAACCACAGAAATTGGAACTTCTTGTGGGGTTTCCAAAGAGTCTAAATCATTATTAAGAGATAGATTTTCAATTACTTCTTCACCAACATGGGCTATTGCTTGTACTAATTTACTATTTTTAGCTTGTTCGTTTAATAGTTTAAGATCTTGATAAATCGCTAATGTTTCAAAATTGAAAATACCTAACCACGCTTTTTTGAATACTGTCCAGCCATTTAGTTTTGTTTGATCTTCAATTTTTCGTAAAAAATCATCAATCTTATCATAACTAAAATCATCAGGAATGTCTCCTAGTTCAATCTCCTCTCGTTCCCTTAGATAATATTGTAAAGCTGGATTAAGTATTATATCTCCATCCGCCATTTTTAATCCCAATGCTCTACTGGGTCCTTTATACTCAAATTCACACGGAATCATTATTAAAGGACTTTCTGATTTTCCCATAATACCATCTTCCCATTCAAGACTACCTATCGCAAAATAAAGTGTATTTACGCCACGTTCAGTTAATGTTAGACGAGAGTTATCAAATATTTTTCTTGTTTTTAGCCGTAAATCGCTTAATCCTGAATAAATGAAATCTATATCTCCAGCTTGAAATATGTATTCTTGATCGTTTTCTTTTACCTCCTTGTCATCTTCATCTTTGATTACTTTTTTTGCTTTTTTTCGAACAAATGGTAATTTGATTACGCTGTTATCTTCGATTAAATTTTTTACTAGAGATTTAATGTCAGGAGAGGCTACTTCTAATTTAGCCGCACGAGAACGATTTAAACCAAGCAATGGATTAGATTTAGAAACATCAATTAGTCTTTCCTGCCAATTCTTTAAAATCAGCTCTAATTTTTCTGACATTGAATCATCTAATTTAGCCATAAATAAATACTAGCACTTTTTTATTGACTTTTAAAGTATTTTATTTAAGCGAAAAAAATACTTTGTCTTCGTATTTTGTATTATGAGATTATTCTTACAAATTGTCTATTGTTTTGATGCGACTCGTGCGCTCTAACTAAGCTCAAGTTGGCAGGGGAGGAGGGATTCGAACTCTCAAGACCTCTTTTGGAGAGAGGCAGTTTGCCGTTGAGCTTACTCCCCTAAAACAAAAGGGATAATTCCCTTCTATCTCTTTACTT